>Ga0181612_175703_pt1 | contig 12805 bp, 5 predicted proteins | sample HoacroProtozoa21_FD_119630 | JGI IMG/M metagenome (GOLD analysis project Ga0181612, IMG submission 119630) | Hoatzin crop microbial communities from Cojedes, Venezuel. Combined Assembly of Gp0051906, Gp0051904, Gp0051908 | reverse complement strand
TCCTGCTGGCCACACTCTTCTTAATGCACCCCTGGATCCCATTGGCCTTTTTGGCAACCAGGGCACACTGCTGGCTCAAGGTCAACTTGTCATCCACCAGGACACCCAGATCCCTCTCCACAGAGCTGCCTTCTTCCATTAGTGAACCAACGTGTAATACAGTAAATAGGAAAAAGAGCGAGGCTGGGGTTCCAATCCTTGCTTTGCCCAATCTCTGTAACCAGGGCAGCTTTCACCATCACAGTCAAGCCCTTAGGGGCCTTTTCAAAGGCTCAGTTAAGTCAAAGGGGACCATTGATTTCAAGTGATGAACTGGCTTTTCATTGCTCGTGTGGGTAAGGTTATTCATCTGCTTTGCAAAATAAAGTCCTCTGGATGGAAGGAATGGCCAGGAGACATAATCCCATCCCGATTCCCCAGTATATCTTTCCTATTTGAGAAGATTTATGTGGTTTTTTAAACGTAATTTTCCTCAGAACTGAAATTGTAACCAAATACATTGTGATACAGGTTTCAAGGCTCATTTCCTTAGTGGATAATCTTAAACATATATTGCTTTAATTATTTAACACCCTCAGAGTCAGTAAATTACAATTTGGTGACAGCAGTTTTTGCTTAGAATTTTTTTCCTCTGTAAGGTGTCTTCATAACAAGGGGGCTGCAATAATATAATAATTATGTATTTTAAAATGACTGTTCAAATGTGCTTTACCTCATATTAAAGTGGGTTGATATGAACAGTGTTCTGTTTGAACACTGTTTAAAAGGACAAATTTAAAGCCCTTAGAAGAACAGCTAGCTGCTTTTTTTTCCTACCTAATCAGATTAAGTGCAATATAAAATGCTGTTCTGTAGAGGAAAGTAGAATGCACTTATCAATTTAAGAGGAGCCTGTGGCAATGTTCAAGAAAATTAATTAAAAGTGATTGTGTATAGAGGAGCCAGCCTGAAGCACGGATTCTCTTCCACTTGTTTACATTTCTAAAGGCCGCCCTGGAGAGAAGTATGGTACTTCTCCAGAATGCTTCAATCCAGCTTGTTCACAGCAACAGTTCATGGGGTTGACAGAGTAGCCCAGAAGAATCGTGGGGGACTGGCTTTAATTGGGAACACTCCAGAGTGATTGGCTTGGTATTTATTATAAGGCTGCACCCTATTTTCCATCTTGGATCAGGAAATTTCACCTGGGAAAATGTGAACATTTATGAATAAGGCTTTTTAATGCCATCTATCGCGTGAGGTTTCATGTGTTTGCTGTATCACTGAAGCAAAATATACAGACAGCTAGGTAGAAGTAGAGAAGAAAAGGCTAGACCGCAGAACAAGGTGAGTTGCACATATCTGAAAATGAAGTGGGAGTTTGAAGACCTGCATTTCTAATCTCAGTGCTATCAGACATGGGCAAAGCATTTGTTCCCACTGCTTTGAGTAGAGCCTGTCTCCCTGAAGGTAACAAGAAACCGATACTATCTTGTCAGCTGAGCAATTGGTGGCCAGAAAAAAAGGAAATAAAACAAGTCATTCATAAGACTACAAAAGGAGCTACTGCTCTTGCAGTTAGCAGTCAGTGATTAAGAAACACGTCCTGCTTTTTTGTAGGGCTTGATGCTCTTTTTACTTGCCTGAAGACTTTTCTTTTTTCTTTTTTTTCTTCTTTTCTCACTTTTTCTTATTGCAAGGTGAGGTTGTGTGGTTAAAAGTGTGTGACATCTCATTGCTGAGGGATGAAGGCTATGACTGCACTATGTTTTCAAGCAGACAATGCGAAGAACACATGAAAGAAGAGAAATCAAATAGGTGCTCTATCTAAATTCTGTAGGTCTAGTGGGGGATCCTCCTTGAAGAGCAGTAAGAACAGGAATAAAGTAAGAGCCAAAGAAATCTAACAGCCTTGAAATTCCTCCATACTTCTCTTCCTCTACCTGAGGCTGGGGACACTACATTTACACTGAGTGGTGTTCCTTCTAAAAGGAAACTAAATGGGGCATGAACAGCAATTCGAGTCCCTGGGGAAATATAAGGAAACTAAATCAGATTGAGCATGTAGGAAAGAATTGTCAAAACCATCCCAGGTGATAGAGTTATGAGAGAACAAGGAAGGACACAGACAAATGTGGAAAGGAGAAATAGATGCTGAGTGCTTTGAAGCCTCCTGCGTCGATCTAGTCAGGACCAAGGGCATCCTGACCTTCCCAGGAAGGAAGGAAGCTGCTTGGGAGACTGATGGCTACTTGTCCTCAGTGTCTTCAAAAAATAAAGCTGAAAAAGACCCAGCTAGTAAAAAACAAGGGATGAGTAATTCTGACTCTTTACTAAATGAATCTCCTAGCTCAGGATTTGCTTGTGTCAGGTAAAGAAGCAGATCAGCATATTTTCTGGTTACTAAGGGAATGAGATGTTACATTATGTTACATTGATTATGGCCACTGTGAGAGTGAGCACTATCAGGTCAAGAAAACCTAGCCATAAAATTGCTCACCTCTCTGCAATAATTTCTGGTTTGTAAAAAAGACTATTTTGTGAAGCAGCCAGGAACCTCAGTTAAGGACTTCCTACTCATTAGCTGTCCACAGATCCCAAACCAAGATCAGTTCATCATTTGTAGCCATGACTGGGAGCAAATGGAATTGAACAACTGGAAGAAATTAATTAATCATCAGCGAAATGTGTCCGTTTTTACTGGGATATGTCAAGATCTATATATCTTGTAAGTACTACCTCTTTTGTGGCCTTTGCCACTGGTGCAAATTTTCCAGCAAATGCAGATTTACATAAATATTGTAATTCAGGAAAAAATATTTTCTGGGGAATGCTACGCAGACCCAAAACAGGGAATAAGAAAATCAGAAAATAGATGATGATAGTCTGTATTGAAGGAAGAGCATCCTAAGATAATCCTAAGGTATCCCAAAGGATACCATTAATGGTATCTTTGGAAGAGAGTAATGCAGAAAAAAAACAGCTAGCCTCTCCTTGGGAATTTACTCAGAGATGACATTTTGAAGACAAGTGCCTATACCTTAAAGTGACATGAGAAAATGAGCATGAAGAAGGAGCACCCTGTAGGTGTAAGTAAGCAGGTGCAGAAATGAGAGAGGCAAATCCCTCTGCCTCTCCTTAGCTTCCTCCATCTGCAAATAAGATACAAGATAAATTGTTTAGAGGGGAATAAAGCATACAATGAATTCAAACAGAAGTAACAAAGACTGGAGAAGCAACACATGAATAGGAAAATAAATGAAAAATACACCTGAATTCTATTGTGTGAAGATCAAGATTCATCAACTAATTATGCACTTCGTGATATATGTAAGGGATGGTACTGGAGATGACTCTCCAAGTTTTAACCTTGTGTCTGTGTTCAGAGCTGGCTGCAAGCTGGCAGTTTTCTCTTGCAACCAAGTCCATCTGAGAGTGTATGTGAGATGAGAGAAAACCTTTTCTTTTCCACCTGAACTTGAGTAAATTATATGAACTGTTATTGCAATAGGAAGGGGTTCCCAGGGAAAAAAAAAAAGCATCTTGAATAAACTGCAGTGACAGTTTACAGGTTTATGGCTTGCTTTCTCTTGTGTGGGTCTAGGCAGTATATAAGCAAGACTTCTCCAAATGGAAATTCTCCAGTAGGACTGATTTTTGTTCCCCACAAGCAAGTGAGAAAATTTTCATTAAATACTTACATTTGGAAGAAAGAAAGAAAAAAACAAAGGCAGGGGGAGTTCCTCAGTTCCTGAGCAGCGTTGGCTATCGTGTGAAAGTATGTATCTATTCAAACTCAGGGCAAGTTAAGCTCAAAATCCATGATTGAAATGATTGCTTTTCTCTACTCGGGACACAGCAGTGAGAAGGTACAAGAAAATCAGAGAATATATAGACTCCCTTCAGGATAAAAGTCTTGTCTCAGTCAACATTTACTCTCCGGATGAAGGAGATAAAATCATCCCAAATATACACAGTGCTCTGTCTGTTCTTTACACACTTTCTCAGAGGTACAGTCTGAGTTGTTTCAACCTGCAAAGGTGGTATTAAATTACAGAGTACAATGATTTTCCTGTGCTTCCTTCCCCAGCAGAGAACAGTAGGCCATCGAGCAGGTTGTTGCAGCATGGATAAGCTTCATAGTATCCACAAGTAGCACTGCTGAAAAGGATCTTAGAAGAGCATTAATCCCTTTATGTTCCTTATCCCAGAGGGCAGATTGATTTCTGAACACAAAAAAATAACAAGTCCATGAATGCCAGCCCAAGCAGTTTGTTTAGTAAAATGTAGAAAAGGCTCAAAGTTACTAGACTTACAGGGATGTTTTTTGTTAAATATTTATGTTCACCATGCTGTCCTCCCCCAGAAAAAATTTCAGCCATCAGTGTGATTGAAAACAGCAGGGAACTCTTGCCTTTAACTGTCAATTTGTTTAAGCAAATTTAGCAGTACAGATTTTCTGTATTTCAACTTTTCATTAAAAGGGGTGATGAAATCCTGCAGAACTTCTCCCTGGCTTTACTGCTGCATTGCTTGTTTCTGAGAATTGCAGCAAAATAGTCACATGGAGCCGTCCAGCCACAGGGCTTGTGTAGCTTGTGTTCACCTGTTGCTTTTGTCTAGGAGAACTCCTGGAGTGAAAGTCGTGAGAGCATGGTTTGAAGAAAATAAGTTTTATATGTTTGCCATAAAATTGTGAATCAAATACCTTTTCAAGTATGTATTGTCTAGGTATCTTAATGCTCTTTCATCATGTTGGGATGCGCAGAGCAATACCTTGCTGCTTCTCTGTCGCTGTAGCTATCCTGAAGGCAGACTTGAATGCACCACAATTTCTTGATTACGTGCTGGTGACTTTGCTCATGTCCAAGAGTAGAGAGCAAAGGTTTTTTTCAGAGAGATTTCTGAGGTGTTTGTTGATTACATGTATTTCAAACAGATATATGCAGCCAGTTTCCCATCTGCTTATCCTAAATACCCAAGTAACAAGATGCCTGTAAAGCCGCATGGGTTTTCTCCATCTTCAAGACAGTGAATCTAACTGTGCAAAGTCTGCTGCCTTGGTATTTAAATAAAGAGTAGGTTGCATCATTGTACTTACAGAGATGAAAAGGATTTCAGCAAAGGCCATGTTTTTCTTCAGAGCCTTGGAATTATGAGTTTAGTCCCTATCAAATCTCAGTAAGATTTTGGACACTCACAGATGCCTTCCCAAAAAACCCAAAAACCTCTGTCTGTATATTTCCCATGTTTGCCGCTTCCCCTGGTCCAGCTATCCAAGACTGCACCTGTCTGTACATCATTGTGTTTATTCCAAGAGATCTCCAGGCTTTATGCAGAGGGAATGTGCCCAAAACAGGCTGAAATGTTTTAGATTACGCACTGAGATATTTGAATTAGGATGATCCGGACCAGGGAATAGGAATGGCTTATGGAAGATGGCTGACTGCTGTCTGTGCTGAAATCACTCAGTGAATTTGGAAGTAATGGCATAATAGGGAAATATACTCAGAATTAACGTATTCATATAAATATTGTACAGTAAATTATTTGCCAAATAACATTCATTTATTTTCAGCAGAGGTCAAATAATGGAGAAAATATATCAGTGAATAAATTATTGAACAATTAATGCCAAATGTAGTGGCTAAATTATTCACAGAGACTAATTCAAGCAGTTCTAATTCATTTCCACTTTGAAAGTGTTTTTGGGCACATCTACATGAGCATTTCAGCTGAGGTCACAAGTGCACTTTTGCAGTGAATCTCCCGGCTGCTGGCACTTGCGCAGTTGCAGCTCCCGTTTCTGGGCCATCTCGCAGCACACCAGTGGGGTTTGGGGAAAGCTGGGCTGGGAAGTACACTCCGGGAGAGCCGCTGCTGTGCTCCCTCTGCAGCATGTGGGGGTCAGTCCTTCTCCACGCCGGAGCGACCACCCTGCAAAGCACACGGGATGGTGCTGCTGCGTCCTCGGCACTGGCTGCATCTCTCTGCGAGTCTGTTTTGGCAGTTCCTAACCAGGGGGTAGCCTGTGGGGAGAAACATAAGGTCCTGGTGCTCCTTGGTGGTGTGGGATAGGGGGAGGAAGAGTGAAATGTGAAATGACAGCAACGTGAGATTTGTGCAAGGTTGCTGCCCTCTTTTACCCACCCCAGCACAGAGACCTCAGCAGAGGAAAAAGGTGCTTAATCCAGCCAGGAGCTGCTTTCTAGAAGGGTGCCAGTGGGCAAACTTGCTGTGATGTCAGTGCATGGTGGTTGCAGCCAGCAGAGACCATTACTCTTACCCTCCGCAGGCTGCAGTTACTGAATTTCATCCACTAAGGCCTGTGTGGAGCCTGATAACTTGTGTTTAACTACATAAATCCACAAAAGTGTTTCTTTTTGACTTGAAGACACAAATAACTGATTGCTTTACTGGATCATTTCTCTCAGTTTTGACTACTCTGGTATAAAAAAACACAAAACTAAACTGTAAATTATTCTTAAATTGAATTTAATTTCAAGAACAACTTCGCTGAAAGTTGTTATTCCCCTTCCCACTAGCCCAAAGATTATTTCAGTAACCAAAACTCCCTCTGCTTATGGATCTTAACACTCTTTTTCAGGTAGATAAGTGGTTTGACTTCTGTCAGCTTCAACCTGTGAGATGGTTTCTTTATCCCTCAGATCATGGATGTGCAGAAGAGATTCAAACTCTTGTTTTTTGGGTGTGTTCAAGGAGAAGGCAAGCAGGCCTCCATCAGGTGTTTAATCACTGGTTTGACTAATAATATTGTCCTGGAACAATGGCACCAGTTCTGCTCATTAGTATTTACTTTTCTTTTTTCTAAGCAAGGGAATCAGCAGCACTGTTTTGTAACTGTAGTCTCTCCCTTCACACAGGGCCCCCATGTCAGGGTGGCTTTGAGGGGCAGCTGGACCCACTTTGCAGGGTGGCAGCTCTGGTTGCATCAGACACCCAAATGCCCTTTGCAGGACAGGAAAGAGGCTGGAGATTCCCCATGGCTGCTGTAACGCCAGTCAAGTTAATGGAATTGCAGGAGGGAGAGAAGAATTGCATAAGTATCAAGGAGGTTAAGACATGTCAGCAAAGATGACTAAAAAAATGTCATTTTTCATAGTTAGTTGCAGTTTAGAGTAACAAAAAGTACAGTGTGCTTCCTAAGGTAAAATCTGAATGCAGAGAAACACAGAAAAGAAACACAGTAAATTCACAGGTTTTGAGCGCCAGTGTTCCCTTCATGGGAGCAAGAAGCTTTGCCAGCAGTGCTCCCCAGCTGCTGTCCCTGAAAGGGTGTGTTTAGGGGACAGCCAACTGGTGACTAGGTTTCTGCCTGGGTAGAGGCACTTCACAAGCCCATGGCACACACGGGTCACTGGTGGTCTCTAGCTGTACAGCTTGAACGTGGCTTTTGTTTGAATTGTGTGGTATGGAGTCAGGATTTGTGAGTGCACATGCAGGAGTGTGAGCAGGGGTAGGAGCAGGAGGTGGTGCAAGTGCATGAGACAGGGCACGAGCAGCAGGAGGTGGCATGGATTCAGGAGCAGCATAAGAGGGTGCAGGCACAGAGCTGGTGCAAGAGCAGGGATGGTTTAGAAGTGGGAGCACTGGCTGGTGCAGATGCAGGGGTGGGGTCTGTCCCAGCTTGCTTAATTGACTGTTTGCCCAAGTGGGCTCAGGTGTGCACCTCTCCTCACTCAGCCCTCTGCAGCTTGGAGCAGCCGTTGTCCAGGCAGGCAGGAGGTGTGGGTGCCGTGGGAGAGGGTCCCCAGCATGGGCCTGTTGCGCTCACAAGTGGCGGGGACTGCCTGGGGAACACTGTCCCCTCAGCAGATGCCCAAGAGGAGCCCTGGTGTGGGCCTGCAGATTGAGACCCTGAGGACCTCTGCCTCCCTCCTGCCTTCCTCCTCTGTTCCAGCTCACCGCATTCCATGTGGGATTTGGGTTTGGAAAGATGCGAGCATGTAGGTTAGTCAGCCCCAAGGTCAGTGGCCTTCTCCTCATCATGCGGCACTCTTGAAGGAAGATGTGTCCCCCTTTTTTGGTGGAAAAGAGCATAAAATGGCACCTGGTCCCATGGGTGTGGGGGTTGTGGGGTGGGGCAGTACTTGGGACTTTTCTGAAGAGAGAAGAATGGGGGAAAACATTCTTTTGAAGTGAAATGGGCACCTCGGCAACCTGCGCCATGATGGTGCTGCTCAGTGGTTATTTTAGGGGTGTTGTGATGAAGTGAGAAATGGCAGGCTTCGGTCACGCAGTGTTTTAGAACCCAGAGCTCGTGGAGGTCTGTGAGCAATATGCCCAGCGAGGGTATGAAAAATACTCTGTTGGAGGAGGTAAAATTTTCTCTGTTTCTGGTGGTTTCCTTCCTCATGCAGTGAAGCATGATACCAGGTGGCTGCTATCAGCAAAATTTATTTTCTTTTTGAGCCCTATTCGAATCATCCTGCTAATGCTGCTTGCAAGTGAAGGGGCAATGTACTCCTCCGCCAAACCCAACATTTTAACCTAGCCATTTTGCTGAAGAGCCATGCTTGCAAGTACTGAAATGTTTGGAAACCGGAATCTCCATGAATTAGTGGCCTGTGACAGGATGTTATGGGCATTTGTTGATAGCTGCTTCCAGCACAGAGAGGGCATGGCAAGGTACATCAAAAACACTTGGACTTTCAGGAACTAAGTCTGTGATGTTTATTGGGATATAGTTTTGGGAGATGGGGTTTAAAGTAGTCTCTATTTGATAGAGTGGAAGTCCTATCTGAAGTGAATGAATATTTTTCTCTTATTCTCCATTTCAAGGACATACTATTTTAAAATAGCTGTTGTCTTTTAATATTCCTTCCTCTTTTTTTTCCATTTTCTACTATATATCATAACCAGAAATTTGGAACAGGTCACTTGTTTCATTGACAAAATTTCTTATTCTAACTGAACTAGAATCCCCAAATTTGCAGTATTCATTTATGCCTTCATTCTGTGCAAATGAAGTGTAATGAATACATGGATGCCACAGTAGCAGACTCAGATGCCTTGCAAAATAATAATGAAAATTAACCAGCCCAGGCATAAAATGTACTCATGCCCTTACCGTGGTCATATTGGTATTAATCGGGGGGAAAAGCTGTTAACCAACTCACAAAGAGTACGAAAGAAATTATTTCTGGTGAGTGAGATACTGTAGTTTTCACTAGCAATCTGCGTTTCACAGTCTCCAGGGAATGGCAGCGCTGCTGCTGCCCAGCCCCTGCCTACCTGTGGCTGCAGGGTCCTGGGGTTGAAGCTTTTTGGCAGGCAGGCCAGGGCACAGTGTCTTGGTGCTCCGTGGTGCTACAGCGCCAGCTCAGGACATGCTGCTTTGCTCTATGTTTTTGTGGGAGTTTTAGTAATGATTTCTCTGTGAAGAAAGTGTTTTAGGCTTGGTAGCATTTCATGCTGCATCTTTCCGTGGTCTCCCACGACTAAATCTGCTTTTGTGTTGCCGGTAGTGGGAGTAACTGCTGGTGTCTCCAGTGTTACGGAAACGAAATACCAAAATCATGCACCTGAAAGAAAAGAGACCTGGTTCAGCAGATCTCAGGCTCAAAATCGGGTTACTGTGGCTTAATGAATTATCCTTCATTAGCTGAACAATGTGAGCTTCTACCCAAGACGTGAGATAAAGCCCCATTAGAGTACGTGTCTGTCACTAAGATTTAAAACAGGTAATCTGCTGTTTGCCACGTCTTGAGTGTGAGCCTGGCAGCTATCTGCCTGGTGATCAACAAGAGGTGGCAGTGTTTCTGTGCAATAGCAGCTTTTCTATTGCTGGCTTTTCATTTACCGCGGTGTCAGAAGGGCGTTCTGACTATACAGAAATATAGTTTTTATTATCACCTCTAAGAATGTTATTACAGATGATTAATAATCTGACAGCAAAGTAACTATTTTTAATGGCTTTAAACGAACACTTTATTTCATCTTTGAACCAATTCCCATTGTAATCCCATTAAAGCAATGAAAGTTTGGGTAGCTGAATATGTTTTGGCCTCGCTCTGCCTTGAGGAGACCTGTGCTGGCAGGACCTATGTGTCTGGCACCAACACAAAAGCCTCAGGGCAGAATTGACCTGCCAGGGCAAGTAAAGGTGGCAGCAACTAAGTTATAAAACATCTTAATTAACCTCAAAGCAATATCTGTTTGTTTTGAGTGGTGATTTTTGTTTGGAGAGAGAATATCACGGGTCTGAGGATATACACCTGGTTTTTAAAGGGCAACACTGAGGTGTGCACCGCATACTCCAGAGTGATATTTTTTGTTACACACATAAGCTTCAGCCAGATTGTGCTCAACTGGGTTTAAATAGCTTGCAATGTGAACTTGGCGCACTCCCAGCAACTTTTGTGAGTTTTAGATGAGATTTTGCATAGCTGACAACAGCTTTTTGGTACATAAGCATCCTTGATAAGGCTTATTCTGCTAGTCTGATCATTGGTACAGGCCTCATTACTCCTGGTTTCCATCTATTGCAGTTTTCATTTGAGAATCTAAAATCTGCTGTTAGTAAAGTCCAGGGGGAAATGGTGTCTTATTCTTAGATACAGCTTTTGAATAATAGTAAACAAAGTCACTCCTTGCCTGAAGAGAAGGCTGTATGTCTTTCAGCTGAAACTGTGTCAGTTTAGCAAGATGCTGAACTGTACAATAAATTGTTTTTGTCTGTACTGTGTGCCAACACACAATGTGTGTATTTGAAGGGGGTTAATAAAATATTTTCAATGATCATTCGTAAATGTTACATTGTACATGGCTTAAATCCAGAATGTGACAGACACTGCAGCTGGCTGTGATTCAGGTAGGGAACATGAATGATTCAAGAGGTTGGTAGAAGTGGAGTAAGTAATTCTTTCATCTTGATCATTTTCTCCCTGAAGCCAAATATCTCGCATATGGTGACAGCTTTGTGAAATATTATGATGGCCAGTAAGGACAGGGGGAGGCTTAGAAAAGACCTGCTAAACCAGATTTGAATTGGATAGAAGAGATGGAGCCTCTCTGACTTTGTTTTTCTTTCTCTTTCCCTGGGTTTCTCTCTGGGTATGCAGGGAATTGTTAGGAATGAATGGTAGCTGACCCAGAATGCTATTATCTCTGCTTTGATAAGTCTGAGAGATGTTTTAATTAGGAAGAGGACACAAAGACTTAGAAGAATGTAGTTACTCACGTAATTTGAAAACCCTGGAAACTATCCTGAGGGGCAGTAGACTGAGGAACAAATGCAGTTAATTTCCCTGGGAAAATATAGCCAGATGTAGCTTGTATGTGGAAATCTGACGTGGCTTTATTGGAAAATACCCATGTGATTCAGTTTCAATTGGCTGTTTTCCAGATGGAAGAGCCCTAAAATGCTTGGTTTTAGGTGTTTTCAACTGCTGCTACCCTGCACCTTCTCACTTGCTTTAACAATGTAGATAAAGAGCATCATAACCTGAGCCAAGCCCATAATCTAGTAGACACGGGATGTAATCCATGGAGGATTCCTTGCAGTTAGCTGGAGGAGAGGTGGTTACTTGTTATGCTACTGAACATCAGTACAATTCATTGCCAGAAGCTGAATCTTGCCAAAGAGGCTTTGCAGTGCCAAACCTGGTCACACCAGACCACCAGGGACTGGCAAGTCACATGAAAAAAGGATAGTCACTGTGCCAGCCCTAGCATAAATGGTCAGAAGCACCTTGTTCCTGTGATCATGATCACCTCATATTTGCTGCCAGACTTGGTACTCTGGAAAGGATGATTTAACATAAGTTAGAATTTACCTCAGTATCTGTTTCTACCTTCTTTTATCTCTGCTTCCATTTGTCATTTTCTCCTTAAGACACTCATCCTTCTTTTTCTTGCTTTTGTTTTTATCTTCTCCTGTCCCCTATTCTCCTGAGGTCTAATTGCAGGTCATCAGCACAAGGTTTCCTCCAGCTCGCATTCCCTACATCAGAAAGAGGAGTTTCATGAGCCAGTGCAAGGCATTATTGTGTTCTCTCTTGCCTTCAGTGAACTCCTCAATACAATGATAAATTACTTGTATTAAGCAACAGAAGAAGAATTTTGAGGCAACAAATAAATCATCTCCCTGCAGAGAAAATCGGTAAACATGAACAGAGTAAGCGTTAACCACTTCCAACCTCAGCAGCCACAGCATGCATGAGGATTACGTCCAACTCTGCTGAAGTCAGTGAAAAGAATCCTGCAGGCTTCTAGGAACTTTGGGTCGGGATTTGTGACTTCTGGGAAAATGTGGACTGTTGGTATTCCCCAAGCTGCCTCCATCAAAAAACTAAACAAATCTCACATGTTCTAGTTTCAGTCTGATCCCCAAATGGCACTCTGATCTGGCAGTGGCCCTAGGGCATGTAGGAAGCTGGATTTTTGCAAACACCAGTAACACCACTTCTCTCTCTTCCAAAACCTGCCCCTCTACTCCACTTTGGTGAGACCCCACCTTGGAGTCCTGCATCCAGCTCTGGAGCCCCCAGCACAAGAAGCACATGGAGCTGTTGGACAGGGTCCAGAGGAGGCCACAGAGATGATCTAAGGGCTGGAGCACCTCTCCTATGAAGAAAGGCTGAGTTGGGGCTGTTCAGCCTGCAGAAGAGAAGGCTGTGGGGAGACCTTACAGCAGCCTTCCAGTACCTGAAGGGGCCTATAGGAAAGATGTGGAAAATAATTTCAGCAGGGCTTGTTGCGAAAGGACAAGGAGCAATGACTTTAAACTAAGGGAGGGTAGATTCGGACTATAGAGGGGGAAGAAATTTTTTACGATGAGGGTAGAGAAACAATGGCACAGGTT
>Ga0181612_154432_pt1 | contig 12806 bp, 14 predicted proteins | sample HoacroProtozoa21_FD_119630 | JGI IMG/M metagenome (GOLD analysis project Ga0181612, IMG submission 119630) | Hoatzin crop microbial communities from Cojedes, Venezuel. Combined Assembly of Gp0051906, Gp0051904, Gp0051908 | reverse complement strand
AAGGCATTGAATCACATTGCCTTCTGCTCTGTATTGCTGTGCTGATCGCTGTGCTGATCACTGTGCATCCCTCCTTGAGCAAATCAACTCTTGCTGAAGTTCTCCCTGCTCTCTTTGAGATCTTTCAAACAAGTGCTGTAGGTTCTCTCAAGAGTTCTTCCCCACCCTGTAGAATAGTTGTAAGGCTTACCTTGAGATTTTTTCTCATGCATTGCCATGGCAAATCGTGACCTCTTCTTCAGTCCTTCCAGGAACATGACCACCAGTTCAGCAATGACAACGCTGTTTACGGATGTCAGGACAAACTCCTCGGCACGAAGTGTGATGAGAGTGCAACTCTGTCCAAATGACTTCACTGCCCTAGGTATTATTGAACAGTTTGTTACCAGAGCATCTGAGAAACTTCTGGACCCATCTGCAATCACAGCCCAGGCACCTACATCTCCTTGCAGACAGCTCCCTTACAGTCAGTACTGGTAATTCTTAATTTGCCTTTTCATGAGTTGTTAGGTGTGAAGGTCCAAGGGGGTTCAGGCTCACTCTGGACTCCACTGTGTTTTGTACAAAAGTGCTTCATTATAGACAAAAGAACACCCTTCCTTTGGAGAAACTGGGCAACTAATTATATCTGTGACAAACCTCCTGTGACATTTGGGCCATTCTTGTCTTGATGCATGTCTGTGCTTCCTTACACCTTTCTCACTGAGCAGGATCATCTTTCCTTCCACCAGCTGGGAAGATTCAGCCATTTCAGTATTTCCTTTACAGCCTGCTCAGACCTTGTCCCGTTCTGTTTCCCAGACGTAGGCTAAACCACCTTTCTAGACTCAAATCATATCACCTAGGGGGACAGCAGAGAAAGTACCACTCCTCCTTACATGGAAGACACTTTCTGAGTATGGGCAGAGATGCCTTCTTCAGATCTTGTCTTTCTGAGGCACTCACCTGTTGGTGTGGATGCCAGTTATCTCTGGGAAGGTCAGCTCAAGGAGACGCTTTTCTGACTCATCCAAGAAGCAGATACCTTTCCAATTTACGGCAACGATAAAGTGGGTCTTGGGTAGGCTAGGACCTGAAAATGCAGAAAAAAACCTCCTTATCCATGCTATACAAGTCCTTCTCTATTGATCTTATATCTGTCCTCTACTCTCAGGCTCTAGGTATTACCTGAAAACTTTGTGACTTCAAAGAATCGGGAAAAAAGCAAAGGCCACTGAAAGCGAGCAAAATCTACAAGATGTTCCTTCACAGTCTGACGGGAGACACGGTCCTGTGTGTATGGGGCCTGCAATATAAAAAGATACCCAAGGTTTTCTCAGTAAAATCTGTTTTGCATGACCTGCAGACAGTAAAGAGCAGGCCTGATCCCAGAGGTTCCCAACAGCCCTTTGTGTCACTGATGTCAAGGGTACCTGGAGAAATTCAAATCAGGAACAGCCTCCAAGGGCCCAAGCCATATGCAGCTGAGGCTGCCTACAGGCACTTGGATTCCAAATTTCCCTCAAATCCCCACCGACTGATTTGTTCGGAGTCTAACACACTTTGGGTGCCATGGAAGTAATTCAGGTAATCCATTTCCAGATCAAAACCAATATTCTATTCTGTCCTTATTCAATTGTCAGATGGGAGATAGAGGGCCTTACAAGATACTCTTTTCAGAGATTTAAACACACTTTTTTCATTCTGCCCCCCCCTGTTGAGCCCTATATGGGAGAGTGAGTGGAAAGGTTCTGCGCTCCCCCAGCCCTGATTAACTATTTGTGGTATACAAACTAAGATGTTTATCCTTCTTCCCCCAACACACTATTCATAAATGGAAATCGTGAAAGAAGCAGGAGATGGTGCTCAGGAGTGGTTACCTCTTACCTTAGCATGTGCGTAGGTTATAAGGCTCACCCACTTTTCCACAGCCTTGGACTTCAGCTGTTTCACTGGGATACAGTCTTGGAGCACCTTCTGTACAAGTTCATCGTGGATGGAATCTCCAAACTGGATGTAACAATATTTCGCACCTATCTCCACCAAATCCTCCTCCTGAAAAAAATAATCCATTAAAAGAGGCCTAGAAAGATGTCACAAAGTCCAGATAGCCTCATTCAACCTTGAAGCCAATTTAGGAATGGAGTTTTCTCCATTTTTGTCTGGATAACTCTTCACAGTCATCCAGCATAAGGAGCGATGAACTTCACACAATCATAATACCAAAGAGATTATTAACAAAGATATTTTAGAAAGACACAAATTGCCCCTTTGGACATGCCTCCAGCTGCTACATGAACTGAGAGTTGCAGGAAAAAAAAAGTATTAATTACAGCTGCCAGTGTGACAGCTGGCACAATCACCTGGACAGGAATTGTTCATTATGAAGGGAAGGGTTGTCACAGCCACTAGAAAAACTTCATTCATCTTCCTGCTTTTTAATGTGGGAAATGTTAATATAGTTTTGTCTCTTTAGGAGGATGAATAAGGAGACCCACCTTCTCACAACGGTACTCTCCAAACCGGATGCCACGAATGACTTGGTGGTAAATGAGATCAGTGCTGACAGGGTCCTCCCGGGAGTTGTGCCAGGGGGTGAAGATTTCCTTCCGGAAGTAGAGCCGCCAAGGCGCATTGCGCTCGTGTGTGCCCCGCTCCTTCACTAGCTGTTCACACTGAGAGATGGCGTCAAGGACATGATCTCGTCCCCCACCCAGTGACCAGACCTAGAACAAGGGGACACTGCATTTACTGGCATGCCTGCTTTGGATCTGAGTGAAGGACAACAAACCCAAAGCTCCTGGTCTTCTGACAGCAAGAAAAACTCCAAAAAGGTAAGCAGATGGGTGTGCAAGTTGTACTTTGGTAAATGTGCGTATTTTTATGTGCAGGGATGGTATTGGAAAAAGAAGTTGGAAGTTAAGACAAAGCAGCTGTGGTTTGCAATCTTCTATTTGTCTCCTTGTACTTTGCTTATGCCCTGTATATCGCCTTAAGTGCATGTGCAAGCGTTGCTGTAATCTAAACAAAAATGCCATCTCTGAATTAATTACTTTGCTATTGATGCCTAACTCTGAGCACCAAGAAGTCACCCTGCTGTGTATGTCTGTTTTACAGCATTAGTGTAAAAAAAAAAAGCAAAGGGAAGGAGAGGCTGAAACACCAGCATGTGAGCTAACAGCAGCAGTCCTGGCAAGGACCTTGGCTTTCAATGCCACAGGATAGGGGCTGCATCAGCAGCACTGTAACACAGAACGAGAAAGTAATGTGCAGCAAAGCAGGTGGGAAACATATCTTTGAGCAGAGATCCCTAGCGTGTGAGACCTGCTAGCTTCAGCCTGCTCCAGCAGTTCTGCAGTGCTGCGTGCACGACGAGCAGGTGGGATCCCAGAACTTGGGGTGCTGCACTGTCCATGCATGGGAGCAGGGACACTAGTCAATTATGTGGCCTGGCAAAGAAAACCTTACAGGCCTGCAGCAGGGACTGCAAAGTGGATAGCAGAATAGGATTATCAGGTCCTGAGATTCAGCTGGGATTCAGAACTGGTTTGGTTTGAGTGTAGGACTGGGATGTGGATGCTTCCAGAAATCAGAGGGAGTCCTCAGTGAGGCTGGGTGGACAGCAGCAGCTCCACGGAAAGAGAAGGGAGCTTTCATTTGGTTTTGCTACACTTTACCTTATCAAACACAGCAATGTAGAGCGAAAAACCAAACACATCCTTCAGTTTGGTTTTATCTGCTATGAACTGACAGATCTCTTTGGCAATGGAAGCAGAGTCTGCAGGGACAGTGATGCTTTGGCCGTTCATCAGGGTGACATTAAACATAATGGGTTTCTTCTGCTTTGTTGCCTGTAAGTCAGAGTTAACAGAGAGAAACAAATTATAGGCAAACCTTACTTTTCTGTGAAGAATGAAAAAGGCCTTTAGATTTAAGAGTTCCACACACTGTATACCCTAGTCAACAGTCTTGAAGTGATGCTCCAATGCCCACACAGTTTCTTCAATGCGTGGTGAGTCTTAAATACAAATTACATCCCTGGAGAAGCACTGGACTCAAGTTCTCTCCTCCCCACAGCTCAGGGGAGCCGATTATCACATGATAGTGTGGACTGATAGAGTTTTCCTGAGTCTTATTTGGCCTGATGACTTTTGGGTACAGCCTTACATGCATCAGTGGAGAGAAGGCCTGCAGCAAGTACTTTGCCCAGGGAGATGTGTGTTAGGCAATAGGGTCACTCAGAAGGAATTGATCTGAGGCCTCCACTTGAAGGGAGAGGGGGTGTGTGTGTGACTTCTAATTACTAGGGTGACATTTAAAGGAAATGGGAGGGCGATATAGCCCTATCATACACACTTCCTCCCTCCACTTTAAAAGCATAAGCCCTGCTCAGTTCTTTTCACAAATGATGGTAAGAGCTTTGCTCAGGAGGTGGTTCTGGCCTGTGGCTCCTGAGTGGATGGAGGCATCCCCCTGCAAATCCTGTGTTGCAGCTTTTAACATACATCCTCCACTGGATTTAGGTTAGCTGAATAGCCAGAAGAGGTGTATCTAAGCAGCTGCCCAGACCAAGGCAGCTTGGACTTAGGAAGATCTGTTAGCACAGGTTAGTAAACACAATCCAGTATAAAATGACACAGATCAATATAATTGAGTAAAAAGGGAGTTGCTACCTGAAGTTCCAGCCAGCTCGGAGGTTCAGTCCGTGCTCCATTGACATAGGTACGTCTCAGACGTTCAGCACAATACGGTGCATAGCCTGTGGGCCCATGGTGGATGAAATTCAACAGGTACTATGTGCACAGAGCATAAGAAAGAGTTAGGAAACACTAATCCTCATAAAACATTAGAAATCTTCTGCAGCTGATAAACTACAGTGATCAATTGGCTCACAGTTCAACAGAAAGTATTAAAATTTAGGATGGAACTAGTGTTTTGAAAGAGGAGGTTTGAGACACCAAATTTTCCCTCATTCTGCAGAGCTTTTAGCCTAAAGAGGAAGACTTGTGTCAGTCTATTCACCATGTTTAACTACACGATAAATAGTAGATGGTGGAGACTTTATTCTTGTGATTAGGTTAGAGCAAGGGTTGTGTTTCAAACTGAAGAGCTTGAAGTCTTGTGACATTCTGTATGAACAAAAGTGCTGGGAAGAGGGCTAACTGCAGGTTAGGACTGATGATGCTGATTACTTCTAGTTTTACTAAGTTCTCTGGCAATATCAATAGTTGAAGTCCATGATTAAGATTGGACATCGGACGAGAAGGACTGGATAAACTGAGCTTTTGGAGTTTGTATGGTTCATACCTTGGATGACATGGTGTAAGCATGGACTTGTATTTATGTACTTGTATTTAGTGCAAGTGTGTGTCAGTCACCTGGTTATTTTAATGATTAAGAATATTCCTAGAGATAGGGTATGGTCGCATCTTTCACGTATTCTGCATGGTTCACAGTCTTTGGATGAAGACCTGAGTCAAAATATGTCTATGGCTTGTGTCTGGGTTTTTTTCCCAAGTTTTTCCATTTAGCAGCATTTATAATTAGATTAATCAATAAAGCAAGGCTGAAGAGTCAGGCACATCTACAGATTCTGTTTGCCTCTAAGATCTAGGAGGAAGGCTGATGTCAAGTTGGAACCACAGGTTGTTGAGGTTTTTTTTCCTGTGTTGACTGAAGTGGATTTATCATCCATTTAAATCTGGAAATTAATGAATGATGAATGGTGAAAAACTTCAGATCTCTACTGGATTATATAGGGCTTGGAGATGTAGTGTAAGAACTGGTAAAATATAGGGGCTGACTTTATACTGGCCTCCTGGGTGTATTTAATCGCTAGGACTGCAACTGGAGACACCTTTTAAATATTGGAAAGGGAGAACTGGAGAGGTTTAAATTGCCAGATTCTGTGCAGATCACAGATCTAAAGTGAGAGCTGTGATCAACAACGGAATCCAATTTGTATGAGATGTAATGAAAAGGAATGAAATGTTGGTACAGCAATCATTTATTTAAATTCCCAGATAAGCATATGATGTGAGATAGTTTCTGCTAAAATCACAGCACCAGCTGCTATGGCAGCCAAACAGTTCATGTGGCTCTCTGTATCACAAATCAAAATACACAAGAAACCAGATCAGCTAAAGCATTTAAGCTGCTGTAGGAAAGGTTGGTAGTGTACCTTCACAAACGTGTCTGAAGGAGGAAAGCAACCAAGGCAAAGTGACAGAAGGATCCAGCCTCGAGCATAGCTGCTCCTGTTGCTGTTTTCAGTGAGTTGTTTGCAAATCTGGCAATAAATCTCATCTCTGTAATAAAACATGTGAAAGCATCAGATAATGATTCACTGTCTGAACTGTCTTTGGCTATGTTTCCACTGCAAGCTTGGCATGATTGCAGCACGATGAAGTAGATCTGAGCTAGGTTTAACCCCATTAGCTAGGATAGCACCTGTAACGTACCACAGGAAATAAGTGAGTCATTGACTTTGGCAGGAAAAGGCTCAAGGTATACCTAATGAGCTTCTGAAAATGCAAGTTGCCTGCAGCAAGGATATATGGGAAACAGATGCAAAAATCTGCATACAAACACAACTACTATTTAAAAATCATCTTAAATTTTATGGACTCTTTGAGCACACATTTGGCAAGTCTGATGTGGGAGGAAACAAGGTGGATGAGGGTTTTGTTCCCATATAGGATACATGGTGAAACACAGACTGAGGGAGTAGACACTCAGCCTGTGGCTGTTATGTTACGTTGATTGCAAGCAATTTTTGCCAGCTGAGGATCTGCTTTGGGGAGCATCCTGACTGAAACAAAACAGCTATGTAGAGAGGAATGCAGCCCATGACTGAGCTCAAGGCAGAGCCTGTGCCTATGTGCTTTGTTACAGAAAATTGTTGCATAAGCTAAAATGGGCTAAAACGGAGGAGAGAATTCACGGGGTCAGGTCAGAACAAGCCAGCTTCTGTCTTATCCTCACACCATGCTTGGCCTAAGGTCCAGCCTCACACTGCTTGTGAGCAGGATTTCTTCTTCTAGGGGCTGATATACTTAGCAAGCCAGACCTTCAACCACCTCTGATTTGGGGACATTGCTTGAGGGCTCAACAACAAACTATTGGGAAACTGAGGTTATGAACACCTCTTATATATCTAGAGTACATTTACTCCATATTTTTTACTCTTCTGAGTGTTTCTTGTCTCTTGTACTAGGGCAGTATTCCACCTTCAGGTGTTATTGGGTTACAGCCCTGAGCTCTGCCCCATTGCATATCTGTGGGGTATTCAGAAAGCCATACATGGGGACAGCTGACCTGAACTACAACATGGAGATACCAGAAAAGGCAGTATGGGAGTCATTCTCTGTCCACTCTGATAAAGGTGAACCATCCTCCGAAGAGGTGTGTTACCCACAGTCTCAGTTCTATATGACTAGCTTGGGCTTTCAGTCAGGAATCCCCAGAGATAAATGCAAGACATTTCCAGAATTTGGAAAATGCCCCAGGACTGTGGAAAGGGGATGCAGGATTTCCTTGATGTAATGGGGGCCTGGTCCTAGCAAGTAGGTACAAATTTCCTACCTGATGGCAGGACGTAGAATTGCATTGCCAATAATGAAGTGCACTTTTTCTAGGTTGGACATAGGTCTCTCGGAGATCGAGCTGTCCTCTTGGAAAGCCTCTTCTCCACTTCTCAGCTGGTCTGTCACCTGAAAGAAACCAAGCAGAACCCCAGAGTGCTCTAGAAACCTCCCCTCTTACCAGGCAGCTCTCCCAGAAACGAGAGACATTCTTTCTCTTGTTTTTCTGGCTAAAACATTTTTCTGCTCAGGAAACAGGCCCTATTTTCCCCCTTCCCTCTCAAGCTAACTCATAAAATGCAGTGTTACAGCACTGTTACTGGCTAGGAGAACTTTCTTGTACTGTCCTGTACAGCCCTAAGCACATGATGGTTCTCAGTTTGCTCAGGGCTTTGGGCAAACTATTCCATAATACCAGCAATTCTCAAGAATAAATTGTTCCCTGTGTTCAGGGTTCACTCTCCAGCATGAAAGGATGGAGTTAATCTGCCAGAGAACAAATGACAGCAGTGCACATAGGGATAGTTTCAACAGAAGAACAGTGCACCAGTTATCCCATACGCAGGGCAGCATTGACCTGGCAGGGGAACAAGTTCCCACCTGGGGGGCTGCTGTCACAGAACATCTGTCAGAAGGTGAGGACAGGGTTCCAGGCAAAAAGACTCAGGGGAAGCAATTTATTTCCACCTCTTACCTTCCCTGTCAATTTGGATGACCGTTTCAGCTTCAGGGAAGAGATCCCCTTGGAAATCTTGTTATTCTTTCTGCTTTCTCTCTACAACACATATTGCCATTATAGGAAATTAGTTTAATGCACAGCAAGAATGATTCATTAAGGAAGGAAAGATGCTCAAATGGAGACGGTTTTGTTTTGTCCCCTTCTGCCAGAAGGAGCTGCAAGTGTCCTGCCAGGACTGACAGGGACCCTTTTGCACTTCTGGCATTTCAAGTACAGTAGCATGAAAGGGTTCCTTTGCTTTTCTCACTCTTGGTAGAACAGCACAGAAGCCAAATAAAGCAAATGAAAATACAAACATATCCCATTCCTCTCACCATACTTGGGCTGTCGTTCCTGAACTGGACCTGGTTTTTCCTCCCAAGTGTGTCATATATCTGTGTCATCACAGAGCTGCTCTTGGTGGTGGCATTCTTGGCAAACATTGCTGGCTCTGGCAGGTCCCCCATGAACCTCAGGATGATAACCCACACGACTAGAGAAGCCTGTAGTGGCAGAAAACACGGTCAGAAACTGCCAAGAGAACCAATGGCCTCATGCCATTTCTTCCTGTTTAGATGAGAGCATTTTCCTCCTTTACCCAGTCCAAGCTGTTAAAATTCCTGTTGCCTCCCAGCATTTACACCAGGAGTTTACTGTCGTGTCAGACAACAGGAGAGCAATATTCATTACACTCTCATGCTAAAGGAAGAGGGTGCAGCTCTAGTGGGAATGTCAGATTTGCTCTGTGATTGCTGAGTCCTCACCATTCCCTTTATCGGCACCTGCAGGTGTGCTGTGGCTGGAGCGAGGCAGAGAAGCCTTGGCCGAACTACATGCTGCATTTACCCACCTGGACAGATGAGCAGTGGGGTGAACTCTTCCAGGAGCCCTCACGCCCAGAGCTAGAAAGCCAGGTCATAGCAAAGTTTTTGCAGCATGGGATTATCCGTTCGGCAAGGCTGCTTATCATCAAGAAAAACTCCCCTCCTCAATCCCTCTACAATCCGACAGGAAAATTGGAGGCCTGGGCCTCCCCCTTCTGTCCTAACCCACAGCCCAGCAGAGCAGAGAGATGGGTGGGCTCTGATGCTTCTTCTCTCCAGTCCATTTTTGCCCCCAAAGGGTATCTGGAGAAGTCAAAACAAGCCCCAGAGTTCCCTCTTTAGGCAGACTAAAGGTGACTGGAGATCTTGTGTTGGGCAGGTATCTGTGTGAAGTGCCTGACTGCAAAGTCCCAAAAAAATGGTGATGGTAACTACTGCTTTCATGGAAATGTTTAGAATTATCTGCTTGACTCTAAAGTCTCTGGTTCCCAGGGCTGTGCCAGAGGTGAGGAGACCCAAGGATGAGGGGAGCTGTAGAAGCCAGGGCTGTGGAGGGAGCAGGTTCAACAACAAAAAGGAGCAAGATACCAGAACATTGTCCTTGTCATCATGGTAGAGTAGTGGGTGCCGCAGCTGTCTCCGGATATGTGTATGTGTAGATGACCCCTGGAAATAAGTAGCTGCAAACTTTGGGAAAGTGTACTCTTCCAAGCCATCTGCTTCCTCTTCTAGCTCCACACTCATGGGAACCATGTCCAGGTCCACCTCATCCAGCTTGTTAGGCTTTGTTTCCAAGTCCTGTGCAGAATATGAGGAAGAAGCATATTTTCTTTCCCTGTACTCTGATATTCTCATTTTACGTTCTTTTTTTTCTTTTTTCTTTTTTTCTTTCTTTCTTGGCCATAGGCCCTCCAGAATTTGGCCTTCCAGCTAACCCCAAAGTTATTTTCAGCTGCTACCAACAGATCATTGGGACTCAGAGCCTGTCCATCTGAGATGCACCCATTCCATATAACCTTCCTGTCTAGGGCTTGAGCAAGAACATTGCTGATGGAAAAGCCGGGTGCTATCTCATTGCTCACATCTTGCACTAACCCAGACCATTCTACTCTGCCTACCTCTCCCTACCCAATTCCATCCTCCATAGCTGTCAGGACCAGTATATCTCAAATGTTGCTTTTAAGAACATGGGATCTCTTGGCTCATGAACTTCCAGCTTGTTTCAGCTGGAAAATCACCGAGAGCACTGTCAGCAGAACATGTGATTGGTGCCAAAATGCAGAGAATGGCACTATTTGGTGAGGGTCTGCTGTGCCAAAGAAACTAATGTGCAGTAGCTTTTGAAGACACATAATGCCCAAACTGCATGTGACCAAAAACTTTGGGGAACTGACCTCTGAAAGCAGCTCCCAAAGAGACTGTCTGGATGACTAATTTGGGTGATTCTTTCACTGTACAGAAGTTCATTGAACAGAATTGACCACCGATGGAATTCTAGCAAAGTCAATGGACTTACAAGAGGGATGAACATGACCCATTATCAGTCTGCAGCTCTGTACCTCAAAACCCAAAGGAGCCTGTCCTTCTTGGCCTCCGATCATAGAAGGTAAAAACCCGAAAATTTTGTCCACCATTTCTTGGTCACTGATAGCATCGTGATTTGTTGGTTTACTGGCAAGAGCATTCCTCCTTTGTCTTGCTTCTGCCTCCTGTCTCTCCAGAGCAGCCAGGTGTTCCTTTAAACATAGAAACTGGTTAGGTATGACTGGAACATCATTCTGCTAGAATGAATGGGTGCGAGGATGAAACACTATTACAAAGGTGTTGTGGCAGTGAGGTCCAGCTTTGCTAGTGCAGTGTTGGAATGTGAAGTCAAATGTAGCTTGTGCTCAGCAGTCACAGAGACCTAGCACATCAGCAGCAGGGCCTTGCTGCTCTTATAGCTGTCCTTATAGGCTGTTGGCCTATTGGTAACGACATGCAACTTTTCAAGAACTTTATCAACAAGAGATAATACAGGAAAAACACAGCATTCCTAACAGAAGAAAAGCCCACACTATTTAATTGTTAAAAATGTTCTGTGTCTGGTGGCTCTAATACCATTGTGCATGTTTCGCTAGAGTGCCAGCTCACACTGCAAATAGAAATGTGCATGTGTTTGTCTTGCCCTATTTCTAAAGCATTGTTACAATGAGGTTTACAACTATGTCTGCTTGTTATTAAAACATAGCAGTGCTCACATCTCTGAGCAAGTTGGCAGGTGTGAGCTGGGCAAGTCAAAGAACAGAATATTCAGTGTTCCTCCGCCAACAAACCTACCCTTTCTAATCTCAGAGCTTCTTCCTTCGCTTTCACTGGTCCAAGGACTTGCATGAGACGTTTCTCTTCTTCCAAGCACATATTCCTGGCTTCCAGCTTGCACTTGTTCTGTGGACAACAGGACCATTCTGTGACTGTTTGCACACTGCTGAGCTGGCTCCTTTCTGCTGTTAACAAGCTGTCCACACCAGGACTTTATCCCAACAGGGACTCAGTTCTAGATTTGGCATTTTAGGAAATGGGACACAGCCAGAAATCTGCCAACTGGCTTTGTCTTGTTTATATAGCATTAATACAGAAAGGAAATCACAGAAAGGCCTCCCATGTGCTATGGACGCAAGGTAGCAAATACAGGATTTTCTCTGGCAGTGCATACCAAGATACACTGCAGCAGGATTCCCTTCTGAATGGATCCCTAAGTGACATTATCAGGACTTGCTGTAGAAATTGGTCTTCTCATGCAGCAGTGACTGATATGCATGCACATCTTTTCTCCTCCCTTCTGTCAAAAACATTTCAGCTCTGTCAGTGAAGTTTTGACCAGTGATAATGAACACAGAAAGCAAACGTGAACAAGATCAGTCCTCTTAAAACTCTTCTGTCATACTTGACAAGAGCTCAAAATAAAATATCCCAAAATAAATATCCACATCCAGTCCTATGCTATCGCAACACTTGCTGGTCATTAAATCTCTATCAGAACATCACAGAAACAACATGTTCACAAGGTATCTGTGAGCGTACCTCCCTCTTCATCCTCTGGTACATTTGGCGAGCAAACATGCCCCTTGCATATGCCTGTATAACACATACAGCCTTCTTCTGCTCTGCTATCTTTCTACGCATTAGATAGCCACGGCACATGGCTTGAAGCCTGATGATATGAGCCCGGGTTGCTTCATACTGCTTAGCAAGCTGCCGGCTCCGGTAGACGGCCTGCAGTCGCCCGAAACCCAGCATAACCTGTAGCAGGTGGCAAAAAAGAAGTCATTATGGTTCAAAGCCCTGGAGACTGGGAGTAAGCTGGTATGAGTAGAAGATAACAAAATTTAGTAACTGGATAAAGATACTGGAAGGGGCTAGTAGGATAATGCTTGATTTTCTGCCAGTAATAGGCTTGTAAAACTGGATTATATAGAGTTCCTTTGGGCGACCTATTCTAGGGAGTGGCTCCAGCAAGTGACAATGATAGCCTGGGATTATGACAAGGGAAGGAAGAGAGCAGAAATGAAACCAAGTGAATGGGAAAGAAAAGGCACACCCTTGGAGAGATGGGTGTGACGATCCCCAGAGATGCAGCAGAGGAGGATGGGGCAGAGTGCAGGGCAACAGCCTGGCTCTTCAGAGACAAATTGCATCTCTGATGCAAAACAAAAAATGTTT
>Ga0181612_115067_pt1 | contig 12806 bp, 12 predicted proteins | sample HoacroProtozoa21_FD_119630 | JGI IMG/M metagenome (GOLD analysis project Ga0181612, IMG submission 119630) | Hoatzin crop microbial communities from Cojedes, Venezuel. Combined Assembly of Gp0051906, Gp0051904, Gp0051908 | reverse complement strand
TTTACTCTCATGTTCTTCACAGCTTAAGGCTTTGTTATATGTCTTCTCAAACCCTGCCTGTGTACCTGGTAACGCTAATGGTGCAGAGTTCATGCAAATTTTATCACAGTCTAATCTGCAGGTTGTTTGAATATGCATCGCTGTATTTATTCTCATTATGGGAATCTAAGCCTGGGGAGCATGGTGGATATTTTGGGAGCACAGGATTTGCTGGGATCCTGGCAGGTGCTTTCATCTCTCCAGGCTTGGAGCCAGCTTGGTTCTTTGAGGTTCTGTCTCTGCTTGTTCCTTGTCCTAGACAAGGTGGGGTCTGGATCACATCACATGTGCCAGAAGCTGACTTCTGCTTGCCTTGGGCTTGGGGGGCCGTGTACTGCTGTTGGCTGGGGCTTCTGCGGCTGGCCTGGGGGCTTGTCTGCCTGTTTATGGAGGTCTGGCTGCTCTCGGCTGGGCTTCAGCACCCTTTCAGCTGCAAGTGCTGCCCGGGACATGGCCCAGCCCCACCACGATGGCTGCTGAAAGCTGTGGCTGTGGGAGTGCTAGAGACAGTTTCATCAGGGTCTGCACCTTCAGGAGGGATTAACCCCTAGTTGTGCAGCACCCCTGCCATATGGACAAAAGTTTTGGGACCTTATTTTTTGATTGCAGGAATCTAAGCTGATCGTCTACCTGGAACTGCCAGCTTCAGTGATCAGGAAATGTTAGGTGTTCTGTGGGAGTGGGCCCAGAAAATGAACTCGTCTTCTCCCCAGTCTCCCAAGGGAAAGCTCTCTGTCAGAGCATGGCGATATGGAAAGAAGAGGTTCATCCTCTGGACAAAATGAGATCTACTCTCATGAGACCTCCCACTGTTCGTAGCTCAACATACCTCAAAATAACGAATAGCTGTCCTCTCTGTGTATCCTCCACATGCAGGGTCTTTCTGTCAAGTTTTCCTGCTCCTGAAATCCACATTTCTTTCTGTAGAAAACCCATAATAGGTTTGGTTGTTTAGCTCTATGGAACTTAACAAGTTAACCTCCTTTTTCCTTCACACCTCTACCCGAGTTATTACTGTTCCTTATCTCTAATAGGGACCACACCCCTTAGCAACAATTCTCGTGATAAAAGAGCTCATGCTGGATATTTTTAGGAGGATTTGAGCAGGATATACTGGAAAAGGCAGGACTATGACTTTTTCTTAATCTTTCCAGGACTGATTACACTTGTTCCAGGAAAGGGCTATACGCATTCTCCCTGTTAACTTTGCTGAGAGCAAGCATGTCCTTCCAAAGAAGGCTGGCAGAGTACATACAGGCATTGAGAGAGGAACAAGCAGGTGATTGGCTTTCCCCTTGCATGTCACCAGTGATTTCCCACCCCTCTGCATGGATTTCAGTGTGAATGTTCCAGTATAACCAACAAAAGAACAAAGCAGGGAATTAATATGAGCGATTATACATGCTGGACGAGGACACTGCAGGATTTGTGGCACTGCAAGATGGTACCAGGTGCTGCCAAGCCAAATTTTACTTTCATACCTTGTAATATTTCACTTTGGAGTGCTCTTTAGAAAAATGCATTGACTTTAAAGTTTTGGTGCAGATGGTGGCAAACAGCAGATTTTTTTTTTTTTGCAAATGGACTTGTTTTGAGGAGCTCTGGGCTCTAGCAGGTAGTATCTGTTTTAGCCACAATTCTGCAAGGCAAACAAGCCAGAAGGGAGGTTAGCCTGGCTGTTAGGTGTGCCACTCACCTAGACATACCTCAGTCACCACTAAGTCTGGAAGACTTAAGCGCATACTATGTAAAATATGCCTGGTACCTTGCCACAGACACTGGAATTAATTTTCAGTCTTGCTGGCAGTCTTGAAAGTACATCAGTAGCTGAAGGGGTAAGGAGATTAAGACTTCTGAAATGTTCTCAATACACAAGGTAAAAGCTCCGGGGCTGGCTATGCAGCTCTGACTCCAAACCCAGTGTTTTCTGCCAGTGGATACTCCGTGAACAGATTAGCTTTTTGAGTCATGACTCAACTAATAATTGAGCGGCACTGTGTTTCTGGCTATGCTCAAAATACAACTGCTGTTCTGCTACAACTGCATGTGGCCATTAAAAGACCCCACAAGCACATTTTGCAAGAGTTTGGGTGTTAGTCCTTCTGTTCTGGCTGGGTTCCCCAGTGCCTTTGCCTAAATTCCCACTGCATTTCCAACCGGGTACGTTCTTTCTTACTGCACTCTGTACAAACACAGTGCTGCAGTTAACGAGGACTGTGTTAGCACCCATTGGATCACCACGTACCAGTGTTGGGTGAGATCATCCTCTAAAGTGCAGTTTTTAAAGTGCGTTAAGATCCTCCAAGATGTGAGTGAGATGTAGTGTAAGGAGGTCTTCTTATTTTCATCTACTCTGCCATTTCAGAGAATCAAAATGCCCTCTACAACAACAATGCTTTATCTTCGCTTCACTTAGCACGTTTAATGTAGCACACTTAACTTGAGGAAAGCATAACACACTAGGCTTAGCACTGCCAAAGCCTGGCATGGTTTATTTTCTTCTCTTATGTTTCAGATAAATCCAATACAGCATATGTAAAACAATAAAGGTTAAAATAAACAATCAGATTCATTTTGCTTGCTTTTAAAAATAGTTACAGACTTTTCTGGATTTATAACTGTAGCAGTAACAGTTCCTGCCTTCTGTCATAAGCAGTAAAGTTATGGCTTCATCTGTAACTGTCAGCCCAACACAAAAAGCATCACTGAAAGAGATACTTGGGTCAGGCATCACCATTAGCCGCTGTTTTTTCCCTGAAACCTGCCACTGAGTTGATCTAGTTCAAAAAGTCTAAAGAGTGGTACATTTTTACAGTATTTATGTGATTTAGAGTGAAAGTTTTTTGCTAGTATTTCTGTGGGATGTGTCCTCCTAGATGACTAGTGAAGTTTTAATAGGCATTAACCCCCAAGAAAGTCAGAAAATTCTGAAAGGCTACATGCCCGGTAGTAGTCCAATACTAGCCTGATAAGTAGCTTTGGAAATCATCTTCTTTTTATAAAGAATCTAGACCTGCTTTGGGGAAAATCAGTTTCAGTTTCTGTTTTTCATAACTATGACTCGAACTTTCATCTTCAGAATTTACTGTGATGCAGGTTCTTTTTACTTCGTAGTGGCCTGGGTCAGGATGAAAAGGGGAATAATCAAAGAGAAGCAGAATCTCGACTTGCATTGGTGAAACTTTATCCTGTTTATTAACTCTGCTCTGCGAACCAAAGTTTATTGTGCTTGGATCTTGTAACACTCCATTTTAGAAAATAATAGTCAAAGTGAGTGTTTTAACCAGACTATGAGGGGTTTAATATAAAGTGTGCCTTTCCTTTAAATTGATTGCAAATGCACTTTCCAAATATTTTACTTTGTAAAAAGAATTCTTGGAGGAATTCCAGTGACGGGTGCTTTCCAGCTAGCTAAATGCAGATAATTCCTCTTTTAAATACACCTTGAAAGGTTTTGCAAATCTTGGCTGTATCGTTCGGAGCAATGGCCTGTATGAAAGAGCACAAGTTAATCCTTGCAGCTCTCACCCCTGTGCGAAAGGTGACGTTCCCATGCTGAACGTGAGACAGAAGATCTGACCTGGGCGTTGACTGCAGGGAACACGCACGTGCTGCAGACACATCGTGTGAACAGCGGTGGTTACAGCTATGCGGCCGCTCCCATAAGGCTGGGGCTGCTCCTTGTCCTAGCTAATCCCATGGAAAAGCTGCAGGTGATAATAATAACAGCAGTAATAATAATCACAACAACAACAGAGAATTCAGAATCTTTATTATGTATATGACGCAACCCTTCCAAGACGGTAATGATACTGTAGGTGTCCACTAACCCCAGGGTTTTGGTTGGTATACGCAGAAGAGTTGAAGTGATTTGTTAAAGCTTATTCAGAAATGCAGGGGAAGAGGATTTCAACCTCCAGCTCAAAGGACAAATGAACTCTCTTTGTGATACAAGCATTTCATGAGGTGAGCTGAAAGCTGCATTTCCTTCATCCTATATGATTTGAATCTAGGAGAAAATGGGGGATAACAATCCACTAAAACAATTTTCCGTAGCACTTGTTTTTGACTAAATTTCTCTAATGGTGTTGAAAGAAGCCAGTTTCTCCTTCCTGAAATATTCAGCAAAGCCTTCATCAAACAGATGGATGAATATAGGCATGATTTCCATCTTCATTAAATTAACGTCAGGTATTTGAAAAATCAATCTGTTAATAATGTATAAATATTTTCTTCTTGAAGTAACTGCCTGATTTTCCCCACAAGGACTGGTTTCTACTGTTCATAATGAGAACAGCTTAAGAAGGAAGAGTTGCCGGTGCATGTATACTTGCAGATGTGTTCTTCGATAAGACTTAATTAGCCATCTTAGTAATTTTCTACTTAATGTGTTTTTAACATTCTTCAGAGCTTGAAGTGAGATATATCTGGGTTAAAGAAAACAAGCTAGCTATCCATAATCTTGCCTTCATGATCATTAAGTTTGAGTTGAGTGAAGTTAAATGCAATACAGAACATAATTTTCCCAAATCTGCCTACCCTTAGCCCTGCAAAAGAAAGTGTATTCCTTTATTTTCACTCTATGAGCCATTGCAAAAACTGTTTATTTAAAAGAAGTCAGTCTCAAGTTTTAAATCAAGTTTTAATCTCTCTCTTTTAAAACAATTTTTAAATCTCTCACTTAACATGGTGGTAAAAAATCTTTGGTGGGATGGGCATTGTGAAACTGATACATCGACAAAAAATATTTTCTTGTGACTTTGTTTAGAGGCTCAAGCACAGTGTCACCACTTAGAGCAAGTAAAGAAAAGCAGCTTTCTATCTGACCACCCGGTTCTATAACCATGCTTAAGTCCCAGCCAGCAGCTGCTTCAGGCTGCAGTTGTGCAGGAGGGAAAGGGTTGTCCACACCAGTCACTGCACAGAGCCCGGGAATTTCACACATTTGCTGTCTCAGGATGTAGTGTGGCACACTGACTTTATACATGGTTTTGCTGCTGGGAGAAATGGAAGAGAAAAGGGTAAAAGCGAGAGGAACAAAACAAAAAAAGCATTGGGAACCATTAGACGTGTGTGCTGGGGCTGCGTGCCTGGCCCCTGCTGACTTCTTCCCTCAACCAACTCATTATGTTTTATTAAGGCTTTCCACTTAACACTACTTTGTGGTTTACGCAGAAGAAAATAATGTCTGATTACAAACACCAGATATTAATTCTCATGCAGGTTCTGCATTTGCTCTGGGTGTGCATGGGTAGATTTACAAAACAAATTAATTTGTACCAGAGAATATACTTTTTATGTTCTATTTTAGAGATGGAGCACAAGCCTACGTTGATCAAAGACTTCCCTGTCCATTTTTCTAACAAATCTGGGACCAGGTTCATCAGTAGGGGCAGGTTGTCAATGGTAGGAAATGGCTATCTGTTTTGAGGGTCTCATAAAAATTCTGGAGGCAGTGCTGGCATTCCTTTATTCCCACTCATCCTTTGCACATCCGTTTGATGGAGATGAAAAGGTTATGAATCTGATGGACTCTTCCTCCCAAGTGAATTATCATTGCCCAATTGGTCTCAGCCTTCAGGTAATATGCATCTGACATCCTACTGTTCAGCTCAACAAGCTTCAGTGGCACATAGAGCTATCAGCATTATTAAACTATCTTTATTAAAGCACATCTTATGATAATCAAATCAGTTATCTAGGAAACTTCTTCCCTAATTACTTTAATTGTTTTTAGATCATAATAATACTGGTAGTATTTATCTTGCTAAAGGTCTTAATAGAGAAGACTGAGGTAGAGAGTAGAGAAAATGCCTGCTACCCTTCACGTTGCTTCTTTAGAAGAACAGCCTTGATATATCCCATGCCCTTCACCCATCAGTGTCACTAGGAGCCAGGGCCCTGATGAAAAACATGGATTGCTTTTGAACTTACCACCTGAAAGGTGACGACTGCTCAAGAGGTCCGTGGCAAGGTATGAATTGTCAGTGTATCTGTATTCCTGTACAGCGTCTTAAATGTGCCATACGCAGTCACATTAACAGATCATGAAAAGACAGCTTTGTATACTCCCTTTCACGTTTTGGTTCTGACAGGCCTTTGTAGCATGGATATTTGCTTTCTTTGACCAGAAGTCATTTATCTTTTGCCATGGTTCTACTTTCAGCCCATTTCTCCAGCACAACCCATCTGCCTGTAAACTTCGTATGCACAAGGACACAACGGGAATCGCTGATTTCTATTTTTCTCTGTCTGTCATAGATGCAGACACTAAAATACCCTGCAGCGGGCTCAGAGGCAGCAGGAAAGTCTTGCAGAAGGCAGTTCTGTCCACGGAGCCCCAGGGTAATATTCATGATCCGCTCCTCAAACTAGGTTAGACTGATCTTCCAGTGCCCACCCCTGAACTGGAAAGAGCTCCTGAAGAAAAGTGTTGAAAAGTTCTCTGTGAGAGCAGTGGTAGATAGAAGTAGGTAGTGATTGCTTACATATACAGAGTAAAAACTTCTACAGTATTTTTACCACGAGACATTTAAATAAGTCTCTTTTTCCTTTCTTCAAATGATAAATGAGAATAATTTCAGGTTAACAGCTGCAGGGTCTATTCTACTGTAGATATTCCTGCAAAGCCTCCCTTAGCTACCTCAATAAGAGCAGCGTGTGTGTATCAAAGACAATAAAACCATTAAAGCCTGCCATAATTTGCCTTTTTCCCCTCATTATGCACACACATGCACCACCAATGCTACTGGAAATTGTGCATATTATTGAAACAAGGGAACCTTCTGTATGTGTGATTATAAATAGGAAGGGGGGGTGGAAAACCACAGTCCAGGGAAAAAAATACTGATTTTAAATAGGAAACAACAGCCAAATGTCTTCTGAAATAATCTATAGCATTAATAATATACTTTTCAAAATGGTAAATTGAGTTCTGTATAAATTAAAATATTTTAAATTTATTTTTTTAAGGTTTTCTTGAAAGATGTGCTAGGTAGAGGAGAACCTCACTATAGAAAATAAAGCCAGTTTCTCAGTATGTTTTATATCTTTTCAAATATCCAAAAGAACAACATTTTTGTCATTTCAGCTTCTAGGTAGTACTGTAAACCTGCAGAAATACTCTGTAACAAGTCTCATTTGTTGGCCAAACAAGAGGTCAAAGGGCTATAAGAAGAGTTATGTAAGTTTTCAATAGCTGTTGAACTAAAAACGAGATGTTCCAGCATGACAAATCATCAATGGAGACAAAACTAAACAAGTAATACTGTTTATCAGAACAGTATGATTCTGCCTATTGTAATATTTTTAAGTGATAAATTTCACTAATAGTTGGAAAAAAACCCAAGAGTATTATGATATATTTCATAGACAAATAAATGTTATTTGAATTTATAGGAGATGTAAAAATTTACAAAGGAAAATATAATAATAGGTGATATGTTTGCCCTTTTAACTCTGTAAAATTAAATTTCAGTGCAAAATTATGACACAGTATTCTCGGAAGCCAGGGTCATGCTAATACAAGTGAGATAAATTCTTTCAAATGGAAGCATCATCTGTTATGGTAAAATATACTTTATTTCCCTTCTTATCTTTTGCTCTGGACTGATCTCTTGTCATGCAGTATCACAAAGCCTGTCAAAATTGACTGGGAGATGTTCTGCAAATGTGCCTGAAACAACTACTCTGCTGGATAGCTAATAGAAAATTCAGTAGTCCAGCCAGGTTGTAACTTCATATGCATGTGCATGGTCCTCATCGTTAGTGAATGAGACTCCTGATTAAACCTACTAAACAAAAAAGAGGTGGCTCTCCAGGCAGCACAGCCACCGATCAGGAGCCAGCAGTGTCCAACGGCTCTGTGTGCCCCAGAGGAGCAACCAAGCGGATTTTCAGAGATGAGCCCCACCTTCTTGCACAGCAGAACTCCTCCTGCACACGTGCACATCCACATACCTTACTTAATATCCCTAAAGAAATCTCACTCTTGTGTTATGTACCTTTACACTTTAGTTGGGCCCCCTCCCCATTGGAGACGTTAATGCAATGTCCCCACCCACCCCCCCCCAGCCTAGACACCAGTTTTCACAACTTTTGAGAACTGCCCCTTTGTCAGATTTGATCAAAATTATTCAAGAGGTTTAAAGAACATTAGGAAAGCATGGACATGGAAAGTTGTGTGGACAGTATAATTCTGAATGTTGGAAGGAAATCACATGGTGTAAAAATGGGAACCACTAGGAGGTCTGTAGGCTTCCAACTGCCCCAGAGAGAGTGGGATGGCAGGTAACATAACACTACTTCTGGTCCTACACAGAGTCCTAACCCACCCACAAGTATGAGTCATCATAAATGGGAACCAGTGTATGAGTCATGTAAAATTAATATTAAAAATGTGCGAGGCAAAACAACATTTGAAACAAAAAATTGCTAGGGCCTACAAAGAAAACAGAAGTAGTTTGCTTGGATTTATCACATGTTCACTTTCGTTCTGTTTCTTCTATTTAGTGCACAATCTGCCAGGGAATTTTTTGGTGTTGCTAGACCTGGAGAGAAGAGTTTGCTCAGCAGTGTTTCAGCCCCTACTACGCCTGCTGTGTGTATAGCAGCATATTCCTTGTTTGCCTCAGACAAGCCTTTTCCCCAACGAAACTGTATGATTGTTTTCATTGCCAGCAAGGAAGCAGACTGTTGTGTTCTCGTTGATAATGTTAATGTTACAGTTTCTCACTGCAGACCCAAGACACTTTGCACAGATTTCTTGGCAAAGACAACGAGAAATGTAGAATCCCCTTCACAAATTAGGAAAAATTGCAGGCTAGTGTATTCCTTGGGGTCTGTTTGTCTTTGATTTCAGTGGGGTTTTTTGTATGAGCACCACTTAAGATACCTTCTCTTCATTTTGAATGCCATTATCTATATTCTGCTGTATTTTCACTTCTGGAACAGCAGAGTACACCCAGCCAGCGACTGGTAATATGTGTCTGGGATATTTCCCAAGAGTAGCGTTTTCTGGAGACTAACAGAAGAATGACCAGGAAACCCATAAAGTGCGCTTTCACCCTTGTGTCCTTTCACAATTAGGAGCTGCTTCAAAGAAGAACAGATTGAAGCAGGTCCTTGAATATATTCCTTTTGAGCATCAAACATGTTTGAATCTTCTTGGACCTAAAATTAAGCTCCTTGCTCTACTAAGGCTTTTCTATATAAGCTTTATAACCCTAGGAGTATATTTAGCAAGAGATGGGAGAAACTCAGCAGACAAAAGGCAAAATTTGGGCTGTGAGTAATCTTATCAGAATGGTAGCAGTAGTGCACACACCTCACTTTTTTCCTAGGCTCTTCAGAGCAATAGAGAAAACACAAAGAGGCTGTCATGTAAAGAAAACTGTAATTGAATCAGACCGTGTAATACCTGAGACAAAAGTTTTATTTTTAGGAGAAATAGAGCAGTTTGGTGGTAATTCGGGACATCAACAGTACAAGAGTTCACAGAAGATGTGTGAGGAGCAACGTCAAAATGAAAAAGGCCCAGCAATGACACCGGTAGCACCATTGCAGAACTCGGGGCGCGCTTTGTCCTCTGCTGGGGAAGCTCCATGTTGTCAGACCTTTTCCTTTCCTTGTGCCTCCTCAAGGCTCAGGTTCTTTTCATCCTGCCTGTGGTGGGATTCCAGGTGGATATTTTCCAAGCCACTTTTTATTTCAAATAAATGATGATCTGCTGTCACAGTGTTTCTCCAGGACGTCCTTAAGGGATGGTTTGCTGATTTTTCTCTGTTTTACAGTGGTTGTGTTGTTGGCAGGTATGTACGACCATCACTTCTAGTTGATATAAGGCATACCTGAACACAGGGCTGTTAGAGCAAGCCAACTTGAGTCCATCACTGCTGGAGTTCACTGAAGATATAAATTTAGGATCTGGGATCTCAAATTCCCAAACCCTTGTGTCCCATTGCCGCTTCCCTTTGGTGGTTTCTGGTCGTTGTGACTAAAACCCACCCTCCAGCACACACGTACAGGTCCTGCTGCTTCCAAATGCATCTGGAGGAAGAATTAGTCCCGTATCCACAGTGAGTTCAGTTTCAGCACAGCTCAAACACGTTTTGCTTGCATGTGTCCCTTATTACCTCCATCACGTTGGCACATGTCCTTTATTTTTTCCTTCCTTCCTCCAACCTTAGGCTGAATAATGCAAGATGAATTACTGATAAAATGGTATTTTAGGAAAGAATGTGAGAAGCAAGCTCATATTCATTGGATAAAGAGAACAGATTCTGCCTCCTGACAGGACCAATATGGAACTGATTTCTTTCTAACATGTAATCTAATCAGCAATGTCACAAAATGGTTAGTAACTCATCAGAAAACATCTTCTGGAAAGGAAACACACTGTTTGGCGGTGTTGCACCCAGGTATTAAGCGCACATCATAATTTTTAAGTACATTTCAGTAACCTGGTAGGTACTGTTTAATGAGTTGATGATAGGGAATTCATATACGTGTTCATCCATTAAACTTATCCTACAGAGAAAGTGAGGACAGATGCCGAAACACTTCTCTACCATTTGGGTGTTGAGGAAAGGTTATTCAATAAAAATAGAAAGAGACAAAATATGCACAAATTTGAGGGGATGGTTATGTGTTCATAACTTAGCACTTCAAAAAGCCAGCAATACAAGTTATTTATTTAAGACTGCATGTATTGTATGAGAAAGACACACACATATATAAAAATTGTAACACAATTGCCTTTGTTTTTAAAGGAATTACTTTCTTAGTCATGGTTTGTTTTAATTTGCTTGCTTGTAAATTATTTTGGCAGGGTTTGGTGAAATGTAGTCAGGGAAACTATGCATTTCCATGCATGTAAAGCAGGAAAATAGTGTGATTGTGGACAAACAATGTCTTCCATTGTAAGTTGTTTTTTCTCACTGCTTCTAAGCCCTTTGTAACTACAACAGTCATTATGATCTAAGTGCAATTTGGTGCCAGTGGTGCGTTTTAATGTTAGAAACACATCTTAATATCTTGCCTGTACCATGAAACAGCTTTGAGGCTGTCAAACACGAGAGCTGAAGAGTTCCCTCACCTGAAAATCCTTGGATAGACCAACTTTTTCTGGAGAGCTTCAAGAAAAGAGAGAATATCTGTGGTGGAAGGGGCTGATCAACCACATGACGTGTCTCTGATCTCTGGTCTTACTGAAATTGTTGTTGCCAACATAAATTACAGCTTCCTGGAGGCTGCTTTAAGTTATACTGGGGTGGTGGGAGCGTGTTTATAGCATCAGGTTGGTTTGGCTCTTCCTTCCCACTGTGCTTTTCTCAGCTGCCAGACCTTAATTACAGAAAACAATTAGTGTTGCTACCACTGCAGTGAAATGCGTTCTTGTGAATTGACTAACAAGTGATACTGTTTAGAATCAGATTTTAATATTTTGCTGTGGATTTCAAAAGACTTTTATTGTCTAGGCAAGTGCAAACAGCCTAATTGCAATAATACATTGCCTTTGTATGTGCTCAGGAACTTGCAAACTCAAATGTTTGGGTAAATACAGACGAATGAAATACCTTGTACACAGACACACACAGAGTAATACATCTTTATTTATAGAGTGATACACAGATAGATGAGCATTTTTGTGCAGATGTATATCTTCCTTGCTCTCACTCCCCCTTTTGTCTAGAAAGATCATTTTAAGAGGAAATAGACTTTGAAAGGGGCAAAAGGCTCTAGTAAAGGATTTAAATACATTGAACCCTTTTTCTTTCTCTTTGAAAGGACTAGTCAGTCATAGCTCTCATTTAAAGTTAAGCTAAGAAATGTCTCTGAGGAGAATTTCAAACTCTCTTTCCAAACACCACTGAGCCAAGTATGGTTATTCTTTGAATCTAATTCAAATCATATGAACTTTCATATTTTTTTGCCATACTAAAGATTTTTTCATTTTCAATCTGGCAATACATTCGTCAAGTTATGGGCAGACCCCACTCACATAAAGAAGTAGTTTTGTGAACTTTATAGCTTAGAGGGTTTTCCAGGTTCAACAAACATTTATGATTTATTTTTTTTTAAAAGATACACAAAACAGTCCTGTAACTATATAATAACTGAACATCACCATGCAATTAGCCTTGCGTGAGTCATAAATGAGAGAAAAAAGAAAACGGAAGTTTGAAGAAGTATCCCTAAATTGCTGTAATATTCCAGCTCTTCCATCAGAGCTCACACTGTCCACAGCCCCTCTCCTTCCCCGTCTCCAGCTCAGTCCAAGAGGTGATTTGCCTGGGTGGACAGAAGTGGTTCCCCACAGCCCAGAGTCCTCGTTCTGGCTTGGATACACTCTGAGGACAAGTCTGCTCAATTGTCCAGTATTTTGCAGGGGGATAAGAGTAATAATTATCCTCTTAATTCACTGAGGTCTTGTCAGGCTGAATCAATGTCTTCTCAGTGCCCAAGACATGTAAAATGCCATATAAAAATGTGAAATAATATTACTTCTCAAACATACAGCCAGAATTTAAACTATTTGGAGGAAAGGGAATGGGGGATAATTGCAGTCTGAACTTTTAAAATGAGGTACTCAGGAAGGGCACAGTCAGCAGAACAGCAGCCACATCCAGGGTCTCCAAAGACCTCTGTGTTTATGGGCACTCCATGGTTAGAGGTCCTGGAAATTGTCCAGATCCGCTCACTCCACCTCTACAAGTATGTAGAATATTTTGAATTAATACTCCTTGCAAGGAAAGTATGTTGAAAAT
>Ga0181612_103555_pt1 | contig 12806 bp, 8 predicted proteins | sample HoacroProtozoa21_FD_119630 | JGI IMG/M metagenome (GOLD analysis project Ga0181612, IMG submission 119630) | Hoatzin crop microbial communities from Cojedes, Venezuel. Combined Assembly of Gp0051906, Gp0051904, Gp0051908 | reverse complement strand
CTCCAGGCTGAACAATCCCAACTCTCTCATCCTTTCCTCATAGCAGAGGTGTTCCAGCCCTCTGATCATCTTTGTGGCCCTTCTCTGGACCCACTCCAACAGGTCCATGTCCATCTTGTCCTGAGGGCTCCGGAGCTGGATGCAGGACTCCAGGTGGGGTCTCACCAGAGTGGAGCAGAGAAAGGGACTTCACATTATCACACAAACATCATTTCTTCCCTTTGAATATCTTTCTTGTGATGGCCAAGTCAGCAGGCTAATATTTTGTGATCCAAAAAGCCAGTCATGCCTCTGCCTTAACTCCGGCACCTTTCATGGAAACAGAACTAGAACAAAGGGATAAATTACCAGCTTGGCATAAGGCCATATACAAAAGCTATTGAATAGCTTGGGATGATTCCTGTTACACACACAATTATTGGGTCAAACCCCATTTAAGGATGGTCCTATAGCATGCCTGTTACAGAGATCAGGAGTGATAGCAGTATTGCCCAATTACTGATTTTTTTTAAGAGGATCACCTCTGGTACACAGTTAAGTCCCCAGCTATAACTTCTTTGAAATAGTCTTTTGAACTGCATGGCCAAAATGTGCCTGTCTGTGTTCTTCCATGACTGAACATAGGCAGTACCATCCTTAAAGCTGTAGGAATTGTTGGAAAGAATGATCAAGAAAAATAGCACGAGATTATTTGTTAGCACAGACTGCTAGTTGGACAGCAGTGAGGAGCTAATACATCAGTAGCAAAAAAAAAGAAAAAAATGATCACAAGTAGTTCATAAAAATTATTATAAAATACAGTATTCATTACAAATATCCAGATGTATACATCATTGAAAAGAGGAAAGGTGAAAAGTCTGATCATTAGATTTCTGATTTTGCCAAGATGAACATTTAACAAATACGTGTACATACATATATAGAAGCATAAATGTATGTAGGATGAAAGGGAACTCTAGAACTCCCAAATCAGAGTGAACTTCCATGCCAGGTGACGTTGCTCTGGCTTCGTCCAGCTCAGGTTAGAGCAGCTGCACAGGTGGAGACCGCAGAGCCTCCCTGGGCAGCTGGTCCAGCCTCACATGCTTAGCCACTCTGAATCCACGGTCATTTATTTATTATTTATCTGTTATTGAAGTATAACATCCTCATGGCAAATAAACCCAGTCACACCTGTCGCTGGTATTCACTTTATTCTGCTTTGCATATTTACATAGAAACTACCTAACTCCCTGTGACATAAACTGAAGAAACTAACAGATACTGTGAAGGAAAATCTTTCTTCCTGCAGTTAAAAGTGGAAGGATTTGGCCACATGAGGCTGTACTGATATTTTCCCAGTGATATTGACACGAGTGAAAGCTCGTCATTAGCTCTTTTTATTAGTACTAGATAATATCACATTCATTGCAAGATTGGTCTCCAGTCTCACAAGGTCACCTTGAAATCTGTGTACCTCTGGGGCAAAGAAGTCGCTACAGTTTTACTAGCCATAATCTGTAACAATAGTTCAGATGTATATAGAGGCAAAAAAGTCCGAGATAATCTGACTCTGATCCACATTCATAGTTTAAATGGAGGCTATCTTTGATCATATTCCCCATCTGTCTATTTGTGTGCATACTAAAAGAAAACAGAAGTAATTCAAAACAAAAAAAGAACAGTTATCTGAATGATAATTTGGGGGATGTTCTTGATCCAGGAGATAGAGGAAGACATATGGTTTTTGCATGGTCTTTTTGGAGGGGCAGAGGGGAAAATTATCTACAGATTATCAGTGTGTAGGTGTCTGAAGATTATGATGAAAGGGAATTTATTTTTAAAATAACATGTTGACAAAACAGGCATATGCAATTTCATCATAGACTGTTTAATTACACACCCTTATGACATACACTAATACAAAAATATCCATTACAGTGATATTATCCCTTTCTTAGTTCAGCAGGATGGCAACAGTTTTCATCTAAAACATTCTGAACAGCTTCCACTACAAAGTTAATCAAGTTTATCTTGTAATTCTGAATTATTTGGTTTTGTATTATATTGTAACATAAAAGTTTTCAAAATATTTTGGAAAGCATTTCAAAAGACAAACTTAATTCAGTTCTGTCTGCCAGAGCATCCACATGCTGAACGTTGAAAAATCACATTACTGCATGAGTCAAGTTTCTCTCATCCTTTCACCTAATTTTGTTCTCTGATTTTTACGTCAAAGATACACATTTAGAAATATTTAGAGTAAGCCCAATGTTGCACGGAAAATACGTTTTCTACTCTTGCAAAATCAGTCATTTAAGTGTTTTCTTTTATACACACACGGAGTAATGTAAATTATTCACATAAACACACACTAGTTTTGATGCTATTCTTAGTGTAAGATCTACTTAAAGACTTGGATGCCTTAAACAGAGTCTGAGTGTCCTATGACTGATTTTCTTCCTCCTTGTGACTGAAAAAGGCATTCGTAAGTGTCAAGACCAAATGGCTCTTTTTGCTGTTTCTCTGACGCAGCTGCAGAATTGCACAAGAGGAGAAAGAAAATTGAGAGTGTTATATTGAGAAACAGGCATGTTCATGCATGAAGTTCAAACAAAATATGCTGGCAACACAGAACAAAGTTCACTGGGTAATTCCAAATACATTCTTTGGGTAATTTTTCAGAGGGCAGTGATCACAGGGTTAGCATAATAAAGGCTCTTCCAATAAGTAAACTGCTAAAGCAACTAAAAAAGCCCAGCTTCTCACACACTTCCCTTGAAGCACAGATGTAATGCCAAGACCCTGCCAGCATACAAGCTTTCTGTGTGCCTGCTATGTTCTGTATGCCTCCTACTCTGCTCCGTTTGTTCTCCTGGCCTGCTTTTTCTTTTTCATGTGTGTCTCCTGTGTAATTTTGCTCTTCTCCGTGTCATGCTTTGGGGAAAAGAGGATCATCCATTCTGACAGGCTGCATCCTGATTCCTGTTAGAGCTCCTTTGAATAAAAAGGACTCTCCTCGTACCACGCTTCTGAAGTACAAGTCATATGTAGGCAATTTTGAGCTAGTGGAGTACTCCCATCATAGTTTCAGGTCTACAGGTGTGCCCTGGGAAGTGAATGTATCTGGCACTGTCAGGATCAAGATATGTGATTTAGGTTAACCCACATGTGGAACGCAGGTAAAACTATACTAACGCAGAACCCCAAAAGGAGAAGGCAGCTTGGAGATGTTCTCAAATGTAAGCCACCACCATAAAAATCACAGAACATGACTGATGCCATCAGGATTCACCCCTCCAACAAGTGCTGATGTTACAAAGGAATGCTAGAGTTAGGATGGTGTAAGGTGTTTTAGAACATGCTAATATATGCTAATAGAGTTTGTTCTGGTACTAAGCTGGAAGGAATAATGCATGGAAACTTGTATGTAATTAACAGTCACCCTCTTATCTTAACAGGATGGCCTTGAATTGATCTATTCTGTATCTTTCATGTGGGTTAGCCTACACCATGCAGTTATTTTCTAGACTGTAGTCTACACAGCATCATGAATTCAACTTTTCCTCTATTTTGTGAATACATAAGTGTATTTTGCATAAATGTTTATATATTTTAAATATACAATTTCTTAGCTCTTCCTGCCTTAAGCCATGCAATGATAGTTAGACCTAAAAAAGAGTATCTGGTGGTATAGCAGATCCACTGTAAATCTACAAAGAAATCCTAAAGTCAGAACACATACATAAGAGATGGAGAATAGCTCTACAAATGCTTTTCAGTAATTCTCCACTGCATAGCCATGAAAAAGCATTAGGCATAGAGATGGGCGAACACAGCTGCAGATTCCTCTGTGATCCTGTATCAAGAGCTGTTCTGTAGATAATCCATTTAAAAATGCTCTTTGGCTTGAGCTAGCATGTGCCAAGTTTCTGCATCAATCATGACATTCTGCCTTGCCCAGATAGAAGCCAGTCAACAACTAATGCGATTACATGGCCACGATAGTTTTTAACAGGAAAATGGCTCAGTAACTTGCAATTGGATTTGAACCAATAATCCCTTGAATGGAAAGGTGGATTTTCACGTAATCATGCTGAATGACCACTAGCAATGGAAACAGGAGACAGAAGTCCAAAACAAATCTGGTTTTCTCTGTCTTTTTTTAAGGCTTCAGTGTGTTAAAATGTTCGTCACTTAGTTTGGAGGTCATACCTCAAACATTTCTTTGAGAAGAACGAAAGATTCATTTGGATACAGTAGACATATTCTGATCAGCAAAATATTTAATGTGAATGGGCTGTGTTCTTCTTTGCAATCTACATTGCAGGGTATTGCAGCTCTATTAGAAGGCAGCAACAGTCAAAGATGTCCATGAGCATCATTTACTTCCTTTTGAAAGTGCAATTACGGTACAGTAAAGTTTGTACTATCTGCAGCTGAAAATTTCTTATTAACAACATATGAAAATTTAAAGTATCATATCCTAGCACCAGTGTTGTATGTCATTTTAGCAGAACTAAATGCTATTTTAGTTTAGCAGAACGCATTTTATCTAAATAGACAAAATGCATTACTTCAGACTACAAAATGAATGAGACAAAATGCAATTCACACTAGTGAGGCTAATTGTTCCATTTCATTCAGGTGAACAGCAACTTACTAAACAGCAACTTGTTGCACTGATTTCCCTGTTGCCTATATTTTTTCCTGAGTTTACTAAGGAAAGACAGGAAGCAGAGCACAAAACCTAAAACTTTTGCTTTCTGAACACATGGGCATATCCCAGCAGCAAGTTTAACTGCCTCAGTCACCCAGCACAAGGTGTAAACGCTGCTCTAGTGTCAGAGCAATCAGAAGACACCACTGAAAATCCAGAATAAGATGCAGCATGAGGATTACATCAGCAGAAGCATACGGAGCCTACATTTGCCTGCTCCCTTTGGCTATCACAAACAGCACATTTAATGGAAAATTTTGGAACTTTACCTGGGTCATCTTACTATGAATTAGTAGTTAGCAATTACTTGATAATTTTAATTAATCAATATTTATTTTTTTTAAAATCTCTCTGCAGTTGTAAGCATTTGCACTTTCCCCACATTTCTAGCCAGGAGAAGCTATCTTCAGGAGTTAGCTGGCTGCCTGCAGTCTGAGGATCTTTAGTGAATGCAGGAGTCCTTACGTGATCTCAGGCTGACCCTTGCTTGACTCTAAGTAAATCCAGGCTACGGTAAAAAATTGTGGCTTCTACATGATACATAGAGCACACCCCTCATATTAGGTTCCATTCCTGTCTAATGTTGCATTTGCCTGCCAGTCCTTCATCACTGGAGAAAACTAGAGCTGTTTTTCTATGGTGACTTTCCATCCATCGGACATCTTTGCATTCTCCACTCTGCTACTTACATTAATACTTCTTTCTACAATGGATTTTGGGGTGAATATTTTTTCCCCACTTTTATGTAGGTTTTTTCATACTACTTCTTATGTTCTCTTTTTTTTTTTTAATGTAAGCCTTTTAAATACTACAAGTGAGTTTATTGTTGCCAAAAAAGGCTGGATTTCTTGCATTAAAAACTTCTGTGCTCATCATCCTTTATTTTGAATAATTTATTAGTCCAAACCCCAAGAGTACTTTAGAAAAACCCGAAACCATACCTCCTGTGAACATACCACACCCACATCCACAAATGCTAATCAGCTGAACACTCTCCCTAGAGTCTAATTAGTATATCTGAGCCATTTGCTTTTGTGCGGACGTAATCTATGGCCAAAGATTCAGCCAAAAGCATGTCAATTCTAAGTGTTCTTGTTGCTTTGCATCTGAAGTAAAATGACTTTTCAAACCTCAGACTATGTTCAAAAAAGACCAGTAAAAATGCATTACCTCTTCATACAGTGGGTAAACTAGCACCTCTGTGTAAGCCTCAGAAAGTCACTGGATCTTGCCTCAAGATGTAGTGTGAGAAATGTGGGCACAAACTGAACAGGGTGGGTAGTGTTGAAGGGTGGGATTCATCAGATTTAAACCTCAGGAAAAGCTCAAAGGGCTGGTTCACATCCAAAGACTTGACTGCCAGTTTTGAACTGTGCCAAAACAAAGCAGTGACCTAAATATAAGACTCAGCATTGTGTCTTCTATCTTCCTTCTTGTTCTATTTTTTTTTCCTAAATAAAAGAAAATTGCAGTGATAGAATCCATCAGGAAACAGAAGGAAAATGATGGAGTTTTTGAAACTATTTCACACTGAACAAACAGGTGATTCAAATGAGAAAGGGTAAGCAGACAACTGGTTTTCAGTCCACATCAAACAAAGGAAGAAAGAAAATAAGTCCATCTATCCTTCTGGTTTTTACAGCTCATTCATTTAATAAAGAAAAAAAAACAACCCCAAAACCTCTTCTAACCTAATTAAGTTAACAGACTAGTGAGGCTGCCGGTTTCCTATTTCATCATAATTATTTTTATTTTAATTAATTTTGAGAATATTAACATTAGCTTTAATGTTGAGGTTCCTACTTCTTTGTAATCAGATTAAGCAATTCCAAGGTCTTTCATGTGTTTTCTAGTTCTCCTTTCAACAGCTTTCATAACTGCCTGCTTCTATTTATATTTCTCCTACCACAAAGCCAATGTCACTGAGATACTTCTGCTCTTGCTCGTAAGAAATGTTAAATCTGCTATTTTTGGAAAGGGGCTCAGCATCATTTGTGCTGACTAATTACTTTCATTTCTCTCATCTTGTTTTCTGTTTTCCATCTCTTTTATTTTGGATTAACCCCTTACTGCTAACATTCTCCAGGCATCAGTCTAGCCAAGCCAGGCTATCACAGCGCTGACAGCTCCTTAACAATAGGCAGAGATGCTGGAGTATTTCTGTGTGACAGGCTGCAAAAAAACATCCCCACTTTCTTGATATAGTCACATTCAGAGATAAGCTGTGACGGGTCACTTGTTTTCCTCTCGCACTGCTTGTTCCTGCCCAATTGAGCAATGGCAGCAGGGAGACATTTTTCTCCTAGCACTCATCAAGATGTAATAACAGGGTTCCTATTGTTAGAGAGGCAAGCCTTGCTTTTGTTGGCACCGATAAGAGTTTTAATGTAAACATTGGCCTTGAAAGACAACATACTTGTAGTTAAAAGAATACAAAAATGTCTAATAATAACATATCTTCATTCTGAATTCTGACACGTGCTTCTGAGATTGCCAGTCTTTCCTGTTTCAAGTCATAAACCTAACACCGTACCTTAAGTTACAGCAATGCTATAAAAGATATAGAGGTCAGAATACAAGGTGTCTTTCCCCCTCGTGAAGCTTGTTTAAAGCTAATAGTAAAACCAGCCAGAGGCTTCTCACAAAGAAACGGATGTAAAAGTAAAGGTCAGGATCCTGGCTCTGCCTGCCTCTGCCTTGGCCAGAAGAACCAGCACAGCAAAGACGTGGAAGCAGCTCACTCTGTGCTCCTTCAAAGGGCCAGCAAGGGCGACACTGGCATGTGGTATGCATCAAAATACAGCGCCTCCTGTTCTTTGGTATTAGCTATCAGACTTCGTTTTACTTTGCTCCAGGCCTGCAGGTGCACAAAACACTTCAGGAGCTCCTAGTCCAAAATAGTTTCCAGGTTGGTACATGCTGTCCCTACTCTACTTGCAAGAAACAGATCTCAATACAAGATTTAGCATGACCTATATCTGAGTATTAAATGTTTTTTAATAGTGTAAGTCTACTCATTAAATCTTTCTACAAACCAGATAATTTTGGGAGTAGTTGGAGATGATAATAATTTTTTGTACACTGGCCTGCCCTTCCCTGGCTGCAGAAAATGAATGGAATGAAAAAGTCACTTTGTATTTGGCCACTACTATAGTTCTGGTGTACCAGAACAAAATTATACCACTGTAAAATGAAAAGTCAGGAAAGGAAAAAAAAAAAGAAAAGCAGCTCTAAAATGTCAAGCTTGTACATCTAACACTAGTGATTTAAATTCATGCTCAGACAGGTAACAAACCTGTTCCTGAGGTCGAAGTCCCTCCACTGAGCCAAGCGGCTGATTTTGCAGATTTGGTTTCTGGTTGCCAGAGCACTGTCCGAATGTAAAGAAGTTTTTCAAAACATTATAGTTTATTAAAAAAGTCATCAGTGGCCTGACAATAATTAGCCACAAGATACACAACGTCATTAGGACCAGAAAGATCAGTCATAATGACATTCATTTTTCTATTGCCCACATAAAGCCAAGGGTAATGACTGCCAGATATATCCCATCCACTTTGCTGGTCTTACTGCCAGGGAGTGTGTATAATATCATTACAGACCTGGGCACATTGCTGTACTATGGCAGATGCTTATTTAAACTGCCGTCTTCCAGATTCGTGATTTATGTTTAAAACGTCTTTAGTCCCAGTGCTTTAAAACATAAAATGAGTGTGTAATCAATGCAGCAATGCCTCTCTGAGTTCACAGTCTGGAACAATGTCTTGAAATGGCATAAATTGTCCTGCCTGGAAGGATGCTATTGCTGAAGACTGATGACAGTTCTCTTAACATCAATTAATTCACTACCAATTCTACTAGATCATTACTAGGTAATCACCCACACTGGATGTACCTACAGCTTTTGGTAAAAGTTTACTGGGCGAGGTTAAAGATGTTCACATCTGTGAAGACATTCACATCTTTTCACTGCATGTTTAAAGTAATTCCCTGCCTTGCCAGGAAAGTCAGGAAATGAAGAAATACGTCTCTTCTGAATCAAACTGATCCCTCGATACTGAAAAACAGACATTGTCTTTTGTTGTTTTAGATGCCTGAGAACCCAATTATCCTTTCTCTAACTGCCAAGCTTCTTTTAGCTTCTCAAATGTCTTATGTTGCTGAGTTTAATTAAGTGTTGTTTAACATAAATGTAATATTAGAGGAACAGAAACCTATTCAACAGGATTGTGCAAGAAAGTGGAAAACAAGAAAGAAAGCTCATTGAGTGACCCAGCTACTTAATTTCATGGTGCCTACCATACATTTCAAATCCAGTGAGTTTCAGAAGTCACTGTTTATCTATTGCATCTAAATTGTCAGTGATATCCATGGATAACTATGCTCCATGCTCCAAGGAGAGGTTATTGCTGGGTCCACAGAGACGTTGTCTAAACCTTCCTCATCTCCCCAGAAAGCTTTTCAGCTTTCTAATAAGCAGCAAATACTGCAGCGTGCCATGAATGTGCCACAGTCACCTTTCTGTTTTCCGACGAATTTATGAGCACGCTTTCCTCTAGAACAATTGAAGCTTACTCCATAATGTGCTACCAAGCCTGTGGGAGAAAAAAGCCAGAAATTGCTCTATTTACTAAAAACATATGCTGCTTTTTTCTTGAAGATTATTTGATTTCAATTAGTTAGCATAAGGGAAAGAGGGGGAAAAGGAGGGAGCAAGCAATGTAGAATAAACCATACACTATACTCCAAAAGCGGCATTTGGCATACAGACAACTTGGTAAATAGCTTCTTAGTAATAATAATTAGCTTCTGTCTGTTTTTCTGTCTACTGTTCAGCTGTGTTTTGCTGTCACAGTAGTTCAAATCATCTTCTTTCTTCCCACATAGCAGATATAACAGCAGATGAATTATTCTGGCACTGTTCAATAATTAAGTTTTTTATTGTCCACAGGGTTTACATGTAGCTATTTTTGTAACATGAGTGAAATTGCATTACACAGAGAATTTTTAAACAGTTGCCCTGTCACTTCTTTGCAACTCTTATACTTGTGGAGGATGAGTTGAACAAAGTAGTTTATGAGCTAGATACCGGCTCCACTAAATGAAGGACTTCAAGATGGGATCAGACTTCTGGGATTACAGTTACAGTCCCAGGGCAGCAGCATTCCAAGAGTGCAAAGAGATGTTCAGATGAAAGAGAAGGGTGATGAGCCTTGGAGAGGATGACTTTACATATCTTCCTGAGACCATTTCTTTTTCGCTGGATCATATTTCTGATTTACCTGGACTGTAACCACAGCTCCAAGGACATGTGTCAAGACATCTTTTCCCCTTCTTGTGTACAGAAGATATGTTCAGGAAAAGGTAGAGTTGCATGCTGCAAATTTTGAGTCCTCCAGACATTGAGACAGAGTCCTTCAAACCCTTCTTTTTCCCTTTTTCTCCCTTCTTCATGAGACACTATCTTTTCACCGGGTTTCTTCCATCTTCCTTTCCTCATCTATACCCTCAGTTTCTACTTATTCTTACAAACATTTTAAGGAAATTTTCATTCAGTTGCTGCTACGTCCTCCTTTAATAAACTGTATTTTTTTCAAATTTTGTGGGGGGAATTGTAAGGGACTTTTTTCCTAAATGTATGGATAGACTGCTTCTCACTCTCATGATGTTAGAAGGAGGGCAAGTCGAGGAAAATATGAAGGATAAAGAACACAATTGAATCAAAAATTCTGCTTTTCATTCACAAACTGTTTGTAAGAATAAAATCTTGCTGCTGATTGTCTCGTTACAATCAAGATGCTCAAGTAAGACTAGTAAAAACTCTATGATCACAGCAAGAAAGCTGCAAGAACAACACAAATCAGGCAGCAAGGCAAAATGACTCTGTCAGACAAACTGTTTATAGCTTTCTTGAAAAGCTTTATTGTAAGTTGCTTTGGAATAGAGAGAAGGGAAATAGCTAAAAAAATAAAAAAAAAAATAATAAAACTTTCTGTATTTGGAGAAAAATATTCTCATGTCACAATACTAATAAGACAACTTCCTGCAAAATAAATCTTAAATCCTGACTGAAAAAATATGTATATCATAAAAATGGAACTGTCTAGAACCATCTACTATCAAGCAGGGATGAACATAAACAGAAAAAGAAAATTACAAATGGATGAAAAATGTTGGTATAAAACTGCCTAGAAACAAGGATGAGTACAACAAGCTCCAGTGAAACTTGGATGAGAAAGCAGCTTTTAAAGGCAAATTTTCCTCTTCGGGGTAAACAAAAAACAGATTGCAGAGAGGTATTTATCTATGATAATTCATGCTTTTCACAGACAATTTTAGAGTGCTGAATCTCAGGTCAAGGCAAAGAACAGCTCAGACTAGAACTCGATGAGCAAAATCAAGCTCTCAGAAAAAATCAAGCAATTAAATTAAGGTCACCTGTGCCACCTTGATTCAGGCTCTCACTGTATCATCTGCATTAGCATGGATGTTATTACATGTTCGTTATTATTTTATTACATTCAGTGAATAACTGCAGTACACAGAGTAGATGGTGTTTAATTAATAGAAAGCAAGACACTAATTTTTCAAATCCTCCAGCTGCAGTGAAAATTAAACTTAAGGTGCTGTGATGGCAATCACCTCCATTATAAGAGCTGGCCTATGGGACCAGATTTGTGATCATGCAAATAAAGGTAATACTGCAGCATAAGAGGCAAGTCTCTGTCTGGCATTTCTTAATTTTGAGTACTTGGAAACTTTGTATTTCCGTAATGCATCCTTCTCTGTATGTATTTTCTAAAATGTAAACTAAAGTAAAACAAAATAAACCAGAAAATGTTGTATCACAGTGATGGTCTGTATGGGTCATCAGTAAAATCTAGAACTACAACAGAGGGTTGATGACACTCAAGAAGTATCTACTTCAACCCTAATTTCTGAATAGTAGCACATGACTGTTGTTGCAGAGCCTTTTGCAGTCTTTACCCACTCTTTTCCATCTTCTCAATTTTTTCCACACCAGGTTTTTCCCCACAGGTTACCTGTTTTTTTCCCTTTTCCTTTCTTCTTGATGACACAATGATGATTTCCCCCTTTCAGCGTCTCACTCCCACAGTTTGTCCATCTTGTCTCAATACTTCACTATTATCCAGGTTTGTCCCTGATGATCCCAGCCACCAAGCTTGGGTTCCTCTCTCCCTGTCCCAGTTCTGCTGAGCTGTGTATCACAGCCTCCTTCTTCACTTCCAGCTGACAGTCCACGATTTTCCACCTCTATATTTGAGGCAGGCACTCAGAGAGATTTTCATAAAATGATCCTCCAGTTCAGAGAAGAGGCCTAATTTAGAACTCTCTCTCTCTTCATGAATTTACGGGATTTTAAAGCAAAATGGCTTTGTAACATGTAAGCCTAATTTTAGGTGATATATGAATCCTCTAAAGCACCTGGGCAGTGACAGCAGTGATGGGAGTTCCCTTAGGTATCCTGGGATATAATCTTAAGTTTTTTTACCAATGAAATCTAAGAAATCTACCCAGTGGTTGTACACAAGGGTTCTTCAAAACCTAGAATGGCTGAATTTCAAAAGGGACAGCAAAACATAACAGAAACTTAGCGCAGTGGGCTACCTCTATTTTCATGAGCAAATGCACAAAAAGAAGGAACATTCTGAATACTGCTATTGTATCTGAACAATTAACCATATATACAGATTGAGCTGCCTATAAGAGATAGATTTTACAGCAATTTAAGTATATATCTCCTTTCACACCCTGGTACTAATGAGTGTGTTGCTTTTAAAGCGAATCAGTTACGTTATCATAAAAATAAATATCCCTAGTGTTTCCTTCTACGTAACAGAAGTTAATGGGAAATCTATTCCAGATAGGTGTATACAAGAAGAGTTCATAAATCTATCACTACTGCCATAAAGACTGCCACTGTGTGGAACTATCATTTTTCTACCTATTCAGAGCATATCAAATGTTGGCGTGGGTTATGGATCCATTGTAACGATGTCACCCCAATATGAGTATTGATCGTTCAACCTTTATTAGTCAGCAAAACAAGGTTTATATAGCAAAGCAATTACAGCATCTGATTGGT
>Ga0181612_101123_pt1 | contig 12806 bp, 4 predicted proteins | sample HoacroProtozoa21_FD_119630 | JGI IMG/M metagenome (GOLD analysis project Ga0181612, IMG submission 119630) | Hoatzin crop microbial communities from Cojedes, Venezuel. Combined Assembly of Gp0051906, Gp0051904, Gp0051908 | reverse complement strand
TGCAGCCTGCTGTAGGTGACCCTGCTTCAGCAGGAGGGTTGGACTAGATGACCCACAGAGGTCATTTACAACCCCTACCATTCTGTGGTTCTTGGGAATTCTGTGATTCTGTGAAAGACATATCTGTACATTCAAAATACCTTTGCATACTCAAAATGATCCATTTTCTCCAATACATGAGAATTCATTTAAATTGCTGCAGAAATCTACTTCTGTTTGTCCATGTAGCAGAATACCACCTCTGTAAAAGATGCCAAGGAAAGTTTTGGTTGCTCCAAGCGGCTGTTTAATAGACCAATAAATTAACTTTCCTTGCAGCTTGCATCAAACTGGGGACTACTAGTAGGTTTTCTCTAAAGAATTCAGTAGACGTAGTACAGTGGAAGATAAATAGCACAGAAAATAGCAGTAACAGCATAAGTGGAACAAGGTAACTCAGAAAACTCTCTGAGTGTAAACATGTGCTGGCGACCCCATTTCCTTTGTATTAGTGACCCCAGACAAACAACAGGATGGTGAGGGAAAACTTGCATTGCCATATTCTACCTCTTCTGAGGAGAAACAGGATCAGTTTTCTGGATTGTCTTTATTACATAGCAAAACCAGAACAATAGATGAAGTACTAACCCTGCAATACTGCTATGTGAATGACAATTTTTCAATTTCCTGGCAGTTCTGAATTTGTTTTAGGTTGACATATAAAGTAATCTGTCACACAGCATATTCAGCTAGCTAGAAAAACAAGAGAAAAAACAATTCCAGCACTGAATGATGCATTTCTTCAAAACAGTTGGCATTTCTTTGCATAGCTTAAATGAATTTTAAAATGAAATTTGAATTTTTAAAAAAAGTTTATTTTGGAAAATTTTAAAGCAGAATATTTTGGGGTTTTTCAGACCTTTTAAGATTTTGAAACAATTGGTTTATACCAGGTTTGTCCACCAAAGTGTAGAAAATATAATGAAACTTTACTGGAAAAAAAAAATTATCATATCATCTGCGGGGTCATCAAGCTGTTTTAGATGGAGGACCATATCTTCATCAGAACTGATCACATAAGCGTCCCCCTCAAAACAGCTGTGATTGCATGGTTTGCAGCGTATCCAGCGTCCTTTTAAAAATCCAAGTTGTACAGCATCCCTGTAGTAGCTACAAGCACTGCTAACATCAGAGTAGACTGGGTCCCCAGTGCAGGCTGCCTTTGTACATCTTGGACCTTCTTATCTGTCTGCATAAATGAATGGAACTAAGAAGGAATCAGCATTGAGTCATATTTTAGTCAAAGAACCACCGAGAGTGGGATATATCTCACCTGATCTTACAAGTGTAAAAAATAGGAACCTAATTCAAAGCTAGTCTCCATAGGCTTCTTTTATAATTAATAGAAAGACATAGGTACCTTCACAGAAGGATTCATTTCAGATGAATTGTCCCGATGCCTACATTAGGACAAGATGAATAGCCCTCTGAAGGTTCCTATCTTTTTCCATTGATTTAAAAGTGACCCTAGTGTGAGTTAGATGCCTGAGGTAAGTGAGATTAATCCTACCTTGAACCTAAAGGGACAATATGGTTTGGTTTCTATAAATGTACATAGACTTCAACAAGACTAAGGAAATTACCATTACAGATCAATAATTTCCTATACTACCTATTTTCTGAAAAACACATCTTTAAACATTTGCTTAAGATATTTGTTAGTAGCTATTATATATGAGCAAAGAAGACAATAGGACCTTCCTCTTTCCCACTCTGTCCTCGATAGGATGCCTTTGAGTATCTGCATTTACATTTTGCTTGACTGACTGAGCCAATTACTAGTATGCAGAAAAGCAGTGCTGAACTTCAAGGTGGGTAGGATCATCCAAAAAGAATGTCCCTAACTTCAGTAAAAGGAAAAATGATTACTTTATTAATACACTTCCATAGTCAGACTAGAATGCCAGGGTGAACAGATGAATGCCACTTTTGTAAGGCTGTGCGTGCATCCTGACCTGGGAGGTGTCTAACAATGGGTGCAATCGTCTTTTCCATGATGGCATATCATTAGTTTTCTCTTTATTTGTCACACCAGTCACTTGACAAAGATTTATTAGATGTCTAACACTACCAGCCAAGCTCTGGAAGTACCTGTGAATTAGAAAGAATTGTACCTTTCCAGGGACAAGGACTGCTGGATCTCTATGCTAAGGTCTAATTACACATAGATTTACTGTGTACTGCTACTTCTAAGAGATGGTGAAGTAGCTAAATGTGCATTTCTGAGTGGGAATGGCAAACAAAGAATGAATCCCTGAGCTGTCTTTTTTCAGAGACAGCGGGAGAGAGGAAACAATGTATATGTACCGCCAGAAAACCTAAAATAAATGCAAACTTATAATTATACTGTACACAGATTGACTTTTTTTTATAGCCACAATGTTTGTACTAGCAAAATTTAAATGCAGTGGTGTTGATGCAGTCAAACACTTCCTCATTGTTCCAGCCTCTCCCAGCAACTGGGGTCAGCAGTAAGGACACAGAGCACATGAAGTATGGCTGGCCACAGCAAGACCCAGATGCTAAGCTAGGGATGGTATCTATTCAGCAGCTGCATCTGGCTCGTTGGCAGGCTCTACGGGCTGATCTGCTGGCAGGCCTGGATTTGCCTCTGGGTCTGTCATCTGTCATGTTGTTATGCTGTTGATGGGCTGTCTCTGCTGCCTTGCCCTCCCAGGCTGCGTTTGCCTTTCAGCCGCTGCTGTTGCTGAGGATTATGCTGCTCTTCCAATGTTTAAGGACAAGGGGACGGCAGTACATGGCTAAGACAGACGTGTAGTTCAGAGTGCAAGATCAGGACAGCATTCTCGGTGTCAGAAATATGCTCAGCACATGCTCGTTAATGCATGTTTTAAAAAACAGCCCTGCAGATTCAGAATTCACTTGCAGTCCATTTGTTATGCATTGCTGCTAGTTAGTAATTCAGGGCTCCGATGACTCATGTACCTTTTTTTTAATTATGACACTTTCATTTCAGCATACACCTGATGATGACATATACAATTGTTGATTAGCAAAGCAGAAGCCTTAATGAGCATGGGATAGCTTAGTGAGCTGGCTGTAAAATAAATACGAAAGGTACCACAGACTTCTCCATTCTTTGCTGCATGGCACATAATAACTTGAAGAAAACAGTTAAAATAAAATATTAACAGGCTAGTAGAACTGGGAAAACAGCTCACTGCTAGCGTGCCCAGTAGTGAGAGAAAATTACAGGTTTCATTGTGTATGCTGCACCATCTGCCTACACAGAGAGCCTAAGCCGTAGGCTCTCCCGAGGGAAATAGCTGTGGATAAGTTATTCAATTAGAACAGCATTATTGGCCAGCTACCTTGGAGAATTGGGTTGATGATGTTGTGATTATCCTGCTCTACATTCCTTCATGTCCCAGACAGGTTGCATTGCTTTGCAACTTCCTTAAGTGTTCACTCAACTGTACAGTAGGTGAGCAATTGAAACAGCAAATATCAGGGATGCCTGAAAGAAAATCAATTTTGAATGAACTTTCTCCGCTTAGCCACAGCCTACATATTCTGAGTCATATTGTATTTTTGTGGACTTCTGTGTAGTAAGCGACAGAACCGGCAGTGCGAGGAAAGAGAATTTCATTGTGTGTATTTAACCTGTGGCTGGGCACCAGGATTCGTCTGGTAGGTTACAAAACGGCACAATGCTCCTTCAAATGTGACGCTCTTACTAGTGACACAGAAGCTTTCAAGGATTACAGCAAGACATGTTTTGAGAAACTGCTTTGGCTCTTTGTTGCCAAAAATGTTTCTTCTCTTATTTGAAACACTTTTTTTTGCAAAACAGAACAAATCAGGGTCTGATCCCAATCTTGCAAACCCATTTTTTGCTGACCGCCTGCTGAAGTTAATGACATCTAAGAAGCACCATCGTATTCTCAAAATAGAACTCAGTCTCACTATGCTACTGACACAAGAACACAGAGACCTGCTTTTCTTTTTTTTTAATAAGCAATGCTGCACCTTAGAATTTAATTTTAAAAAAATAAAATTCTAAATCCCCATCCTTTTTCATCACCTAGTCTTGTTTTAGTTGTCCCTGATCTATTTTGCTTTCATCAACAATGAGATTTTAAGACAGCAGAGACTTGCTCAATCATTTTTTTTGATGTCTTTTCTCATACAGGCTGTAGAATTTTTAATATTATTAAATGAACTGGTCCCCCTTTTAAATAAGCAGTGAAGGTTTATGGTTTTCCCATCAACACTCAAAAAAAGGATTTTTTAAATTGTTTCCACACTCAAAATTGTAGTCACATTTCCTTCCTAGTATGTCATGTACCGATCTAGCCTGGAAAATCTAACAGAGAATATTTCAAGGGGACTTCTTGGGAGAGGCACATTTTTAAACTGTGCTTTAATCAGAGCTGAGCTCTCCTGGAAAGGTGACTTATGCCTGCTCTGAGTTCACATCACTATCAGTAATCTTTTCCTCCTTCTTCAAAGCTGGATGTCTCATTTAACAAAGATGTACGTCACCCACAAGGTCCACAGGAGGGATGCATTTGAGGGGTGACAAATGAGGTCATTGGCTTTGCAGCTGAAGAGCCCTCAGATGTGTTCAGAAAGATCCAGTCTCTGAAAACAGCAGAGGTGCCACATGACTGATAACACCAGGTTGGTTCGTTTCCTTACCAGTTATTTTTCATTGTATGTTATGGGTGCAGGTGGGCAGCAGGGAGACAGCCTGCCTGTTTACTTTGTTCTTGGTGCAGTGCCTTGCTCAGGGAGAGCGGAAACATTGTCAGCTGTCCCAAACACCCAGAGCAAGGCAGGCCACGATGGAAGGAGAAGGAGGACTCTGAACTGTGGGAGCTCTGGGGCTTAGGGAAAATATGGGTCATGACAGAGACTTCATGTGTAAAGTGCCTTGAAGGCACAGGAAAAAAAACAACATCTAGGAAAGAAGTAATACTATTTACAATGTCTGTTTGCATCAACTGTTTTCAACTGTTTTGAAACCTCTTCTGCAAATTCTCTTCATGCTGCATCTGACATGTCTTTTCTCCCAGATCCCATCCTCCCTTTTGTCTGAACAGCTGATACCTCCAGAGGGCATCTGCTGACCAGAGTGACTTGCATCACTACGTCTTTAGACGGTGGGGCAGTGGCTTTACACTTTATGATTGCAGGGCACCAACACATAAGGCATGAATATTGATGAAGTGCTACTGCACCATGTGTGTTCATGCTGCTAATGATAAATATGATAATAATGGGAGTCCCTACACCCAGCAAGAAAATCCAGTTCCCCCTCACTGAGTGCCTCTGGAAAGGACAGAATTCATCTGTCAGCTCCTTGTAGGGCCATAAAATATATTGACTTTTTAGCTTCTTCCACTTCATGAAATCACGTTTTTTGCATTCAGACTATGACATGGAGATGAATATGGGACTCCTGGGACATGCAAACCACTGACTGAAGGGAGTGCCATTTTCCTTTTATACTACCAGTGGAGAAAATAGTGCCAGCTGAACCCATCTGCTCACCTACTGATGAATGTGAGGCTACTAGCTGGGTCTTCATTCAGAGCTTTCATGTCCATTTTATTTTGGTATTGCTACTTGGCACTGTAAATTGAAATTATGGGATATCAGTAATAGTATTGTTGTATTACATAGCCTAGTTGTGAGACTGTGTTTTAATCTTTATAGCAGCAAAATTTGGTATCAATTTTGAGAGTCTTTTTTTGGAAGTAAGGTTCAAAAAAATGTGTATTTTCTTGGAAATTTTTTATCAGGAAGGTACATTTCCTCCTTATTCTTGTGCCACATTGTTGATGCCAAACAGAACAAGAATTATACCTGTTGCATAAGTTGAGCGAAACGCTGGCTGAGTGTTGGGAGTTTTGCCTTGCGATTTTGCAATGAGAGTCTTGTCCCTGAGCTCAGCAAAGCTGTGCTTTGTCCATAGCGTCTTCATTCCTGGTGAGACTTATTCTCTTTCTCCTGTTCCTTAAATATGCACTTACAATTCAATAATCTAATTAAATGACATTTTAAAAATATTTACTGAAATAAATAAAGGGTAATACTGCGTAAATAGATAAAGCTACTATGCTTTTAAATAATACCAATGAGAGAACCAGGTACTGTGCCTTTATATCTAGATCAGCAAGAAGCTCAGCAATGAGACAGTAAGAAGTGAAACAGTTAAGGCACTGACATTCAACTTGGCTTTGCACACACCCCAGGAAGCCCACAATTAAACACACTTCATAAGCCATCAGCTTTTACTTGTGGTTCATTATTAGTGCTGCTGCAGGTATACGTGTTGTATTTTAAAAAGAGAGATTGTGTTGCTCTACTTTTTTAAACTTTGTTCTTTTTTGTAGAAGAGACAAAACCGCGGTCCTGCTTCTACACCATGGTCTGCTGCACAGTTTCCAAAACCACAAGAGCAGCCCACTCTCTGTTTAGGCAGAGCACAGGTGAGCTTCCCTTAAGATGTGATTCACTGCCTGAGCGTGGAAACATGGAAGTGCAGCCCCGGTTCTGGCCAGAGGCTGTGGCTGGAGCACTAGGTGCTCTGCACACCATCCCTGTTTGCTTAGCATGATATTACGTCATTTGAACACAGCTGGACCTTCCTGGACAAGCTATCCACAGCTGGTTCCTGGTGTTTCTGTAGGCTGCCTGTGGAACCCATGGGATGCGTGGACATGCAAGCACCCTGCTCTGCCTGCTCTGTCACTTGTTCTGGAGGCCACCCTGTCCTGCCAGCCATAGGGATGCTATCCAGTCACAAGCAGTCAGCCACCAAAGTGACACAAAACACAACCTGACCTGAAGAGCTGGAGCTTGCATCTTTAAAGCCAATGGAAATTTTTCAGTTGACCTGAGTGGGGACAGGATCAAATCTTCTGGGAGTGCAACCGGACTCTGCTAATGTGCAGCAGTGGCTGGGATGAGCCTGTGATGCCTCCTGTGGATGGCGTCCAAGAAGGCTGAGACCTTCCTTGGCTCAGAAATAAGAAAGGCAAGTTGGGTCACCAAGACACCTCCTTGAAAGCTGTGGGTTTTTAAATTCAATTTGCTCAATATTTCTTTAAGTTTCAAGTACTGAATGTGAGAATTGATTATTTTTATGGTCTAAAGAAGAGCTTAGAGACTCAGCAAGAAATCATGACAAGGGTACAAAAAATAAATGAATCTTGAACTACAAATCTTGGGTGCAGTGAAGTAAAGAGGGAAAAATACTTAGTTACAGAGATGTCTAATTGTTCCTTTTTGCTCTGGCTTCCCTCATCCAGGCATGGTGGACCCTTTGCACTCGGCACTGCTGAGGTCACACTTCAAATACCATGTTCAGTTTTGGGCCAATCACTACAAGAAAAACATTGAGTTGCTGGACCATGTCCAGAGAAGGGCAATGAGGCTGGTGAAGGGTCTAGAGAACAAATCTTATGAGGAGCAGCTGAAGCAACTGGGGTTGTCCAGTCTAGAGAAAAGGAAGTGCAGGGGAGACCTTTTCATTTTCTACCAGCACCTGAAGGGATGTTGTAGCAAAGCGAGTGTCAGTATTTTCTCCCAGGTAACAAGCAATAGGATGAGAGGAAATGGCCTCAAGTTGCATCAGGGGAGGTTTAGATTGGATATTAGGAGAAATTTCTTTACTGAAAGAGTGGTCAGGCATTGGAACAGGCTGCCCAGGGAGGGGGGTGAGTCACCATCCCTGGAGGTGTTCAAAAAACATGTAGATGTGGCACTTCGGGAAATGGTTTAGTAGGCATAGTGGTATTTGCTTGGTGGTTGGGCTTGATGATCTTAGAGGTCCTTCCCAACCTATGATTCTATGATTTTATGATTCTGTGATTCATCCTATTGCACTGTAATGTTATCTTCTGTTTCTTTCTCTCCTTGTACAGATTATTGTACTCAGAATTTTAAGCTCCTTTTTTAACTCTCCAAACTTTCTATCTTGGCTCTGTCAAATGAATTTCTGTTGCAGCCTTGAACTTACATTTGTGTACTTTTTAAACCAGAATTTGATTTCATAAATCTCATATAGTCTCCATCAATGTTGAGAATTCTGGCCTTGATAGAGTACATTTGTTTCACATTGATAGGTCTTGAGACTCTACAGGAAATTAGTGACTGGAACTACCGTGGTAGGGTTATGTAGGAATAAATTCTGTATTGAGGCCCAAAATTTTACTATATTTGTCTCTTCCTTTTTTTGTACATAATATTTTAATTAATTCCATCAGTCTTCTTTTGTTCTCAATTTTTATTTATCATGTCATTATGCTCTTAGACTGATGTATTACATCATGTAATACAAAATAAGTACAATTGAGTTACCTTAGGGACAGTAGTAGTAATGCTATAGTTGAAGTTTCATTGGCTGTTATGGTACATATATTTGAAGTATGATTAATATCTTAGCCATTTCTAATCTCATTTTGAAGAAACTTGAAACGAAAGTGAAAATATAGCTCTAAATCTGCATAAAGGGAAAATACTCTAAATTTATCACCTTTCACAAGACCTGTCTAGGGAAAAATTTTCCCCTCTGTGCAGATAGAGTTCTTGTTCAGCTTTTTTTTATTTCCTAAATTCTTTGGATCTATGGAATGTTCACACTATCTTTTTTTCTTGGTTCAAGTCTTAGGACAAAACAGATGTCACAACGATGACATTCTACAAAATTAGAGGGTTTTTTTAAATGAAAATATGGGACTTCAACTGTTTCAGTCTATGAAATAAAAAAGAAAAAATAGGAATTACTGCATTGTAGACAAGGGAATAGTGAGACTAAGTCCTTTTAAGTAACTTTACAAGTTGTGTAGAACATTTACAAGTCCACTTTAGGCTGTTAACAAAAAATCTGAATTCTCACAAACAAACCTGCTTCTCTTCATTGTCTGTAAAAAGGGCTTGAAAAAACTTAAGATCCCAATATATATATGTGTATCTCAAAGAAGACAGATAAATCCTGACCACAATGTCACATTGCTATTAGAGAGATTAGATGGCTCAGGCTGAATATCTGCCGAGGAGAACTTGGGTGACATCAGTTGATCTAACTTCAGCCCCAAAAGTTCTTGAATCAGTGTGGCGAAGTTTCCTGCTGTTTCCTCCTCCCTCCTTTGAAACAATATGCAGTTCACTTTAGAGAAGAGAACAGTATAACCTCAGCTTCAGAAAAACACACATAGCATTTTTGTGAGATGGGATATTAACATTGACCCCTGTCTTATCTTGGCATGAAGAAGCTTGTGTTCCCTGGTGTAATAAAAGGTTTTAGGGACTAAATGTCTCACAGGAATTTTAAGAAGGATACACCTTTGGAATTATATACGAAAAAAAATTAGCACTCTTTTATCCTTCTATAGTGAAATTATAATTATTAATTATTAATTTCTTTATATACTTTAAAATTTTCTTTGGGTACTAGCGGCTAAAACTTTCTGTAGTGTTTTGTAAACATATATATGTACAAGCATAACAGGATATATCATAATGAAAGGGGTTAGCACTGGGTGGAGCATGAAAGTTTGTCAAAATGTAACACTCAGTTTTATTAGAACACACAACAGAAATCTGAACAAGGTAAAACTCAGACTTGCAGGACAAAAGAGATTAAATAGGAGGTTTAAAAAATAAAAATCTCCAGCTTTTAGTGTCTCCTTCCATCTTGCTATGAGATTTGGCATCTTTCAGGAATTCAAATGTTCTTGCTATGAGCATAACTCCCTCCTGGACTGTAGGAGTAGTCTCTGACCCTTCTTAAGCATAGATTTGGCTCTGCTCTCTGCATCAGCCTCTGCTTTCCTCACCACATTCAGCAGATATTACTTGCTCTCTCTGTCCTTGCATACTTGCCTAACCTACATTCCTCTAACCTACATTCCCCTAACCTATATTCCTGGAGCTTCCTCCTACTACGCATGCATACATGCTCCCAGGGAAGTAGAAATCTTCCTTCTTTTCTGCTGGTCGTGCCTGTCAGAGCATGCAGCAGCCATGATAAGGAAACCATTTTTCCTCTCTGCTTCCCATGCATTCCTATATAGTATGTAATACATGTACAATAAGCCACAAACCAAGAGTCTTGACAAGTAGGTTATTCATGACAAACTTGTGAACTTGTCTTGAACCCTACACATTACATAGATGGTGACTCTGCACACAGAAATAAAGGAGGGGCTTTGTATATGTATATATATTTTTTTAAGTGTGCAAGCATAAGTAATCTGACCACCTGACAGAAAATATGTTAATTAATATTTCTACTTTTTTTCTGTACTGTCAGGTAGGGCTTTTTGTTTATTGCTTTTAATGTGAACAGGATATACACTAAGCTCTCAAAAATATGTAGCTCCTTCAGTTCCATGAAGTGTACCCACCCATCAATAGGTGCTACTTCATAACCTAGAAGAAATTAACTTCATGCAAAAAGTCAACACAAATTCTAGTTATCAACACTGTCTTGAGGGCTTTAGGGAAGATTCAAGTAATATATAGTCTTTCTGACTGAAGGGGATAATTTAATTCCACATGAAACAAATGCTCATTATGGCAAGTATTTCTCAATTGCTATGAGTTTTGAAATGTATAAATCAGAGAATAATATTTACTAAGTAGCAGCTTGTATAATTTGTAAGAAGAATATGGTAGCTTCTGCAGGGCCAAAAAGAAGCAGTTTAATATGCATTGAAAGTTTTACTGAAGAATAGCAGAATTCTTCACATTACTATATTTCATTCTCTTTTAATAGCTTTTACTTTATCTTGGAAATACACAGTTCTTGTTTGGTTAGAAGTGAATGGGAAATACAATTTTTTAATTTGAAATAGAAACCTGGCTCTCAAACCTGATTTGTATGAAATTTCTTTATAATTAATTTATTCATTAGACATGACATGGAAATATGCCAAAAAATAAAATTGCAAGTGGGTTAAATAGTTAAATGCAAAACTAAGACAAAATATTTGTTGTGAACTAAACATTCTGAAGTACTGGAATTGTTTTACCTTTTAAAAAATTCATGAAGAAAATAATCAAATTTAAAAAGATTTAATTTTATAAAAGTTGCTTTTTTAAGGAGAAAACTTAAATGTCAGTTTCAACAAATCTCATTTGAATTACTACTAATTTGTTTGAAGGTACAATATTCGGTAGTCTGTAATCCTGAACTGCATGAGGAAGTTGAAAGCTTTTCATGTTAAAATAATTGTACATTTTAAGAACATTGCAGAGCTTGCAAGTTTTATCTTGTCTCTTTAAGTTAATAAGCTCCTGCTAATAATTTTAATTTTATTGAGGTCTTTTTTGCCTTTCATACTGTTAAAGTTTGACAACATATTTCAGTATCGTCCTCACTAAAACGGAGAATTGGAATTTCCATGTGAAAGTCATAATATTTAATGTTCTTTAAAGTACAGAATTTCAAATAATTCTATCCATAATCTACTGAAAGGTCTCCATCTTTGCTAATTATTAAAAAATCATCTAGCATTTAAAAAAAAAGTGGATTTTTCTTTTTTCTTTATGCTATTTGTGGGCAATGGATATTATCCTTGTGTTCACTGACGATAAATATTCCTTTGAGAGAAGAAAACTGAGATGAAATGAGATATGAGAGATTTTGACTGTTTTGTACGATAGCTTGAAGGCCTGTTTCGGGCAGCTATTCAGAGCAAAAGTGTTAAACAAATCATACCTGTCCAAAAAGTATTGAAATCTGTGTTACTGAGTAATGACTTGTAGGTCATCAGCAACAGATGATCCAGTGACAATGAAATTCAGACCTCTAATAAAGTTCACTAAAAGAGAGACTTGCACTTATCAGCTGATACTAAAAGATAACACTAATGATTTTTTGCAAAAGATATCTTCCATAAAATTTCATGAGAAGAAAATGAATCAAATTTTCTTAAACACTGATAGTGCATCTTTACCAATAAAGTTTCTCCATCCTAAAAGAAGACTAAAATAAACATTCATAAACTACTAAAAATAGTAAAAAATTACTATTTTTGAAAATAAAACTTGGAAGAACTTTGAGATCATAATAACACTGCTGAGGTGTTAGCTGTAACGTTGTAGAAATTATACGCAGACTAAGAAAAAGGTGTAAAGCTATGATCTAAAAGGTCTTTTTTTCAGGTAAAATCTATTATTTCTAAACTCACAGTAGCTAGAGAAAAGAATGAAATAATTCTTACACAGTGACAAGTAAATGATTTATAGGGAAATTGTATGCAAGTTCTCTTTTTTTTTTCTTCTTCTACGAGCACCAAATCCAGAAGACAGCCAAGAACATGGGTATTTCTTTTCTTCTATCTCCTTTCCCTGCATAGGAAGGAAAGACAGTAGTTGAATGCACTGTAATATTTCCAAAATCAGACCTATTTAACTGTATATAATTCTCCCTGTAAAGTTTCTACAAATTTAAATAATCTTTAAGAATGGAGTAAGTGAAAAATCACAGAATCATAGAATCATAGAATGGTAAGGGTTGGGAGGGACATTAAAGATCTTCTGATTCCAACCCCCCTGCCATGAGCAGGGACATCTTCCACTAGACCAGGCGGCTCAGAGCTCCATCCAGCCTGACCTTGAACATTTCCAGGGAGGGGGCATCCACAGATCCTCTGGGTAACCTGTTCCTGTATTTCACCACCCTCACAGTGAAGAATTTCTTCCTAATCTCTAATCAAAATCTGCCCTCTTTTAGTTTACAGCCATTACCCCTTGTCCTCTCACTACACACCCTCGTGAAAAGTCCCTCT
>Ga0181612_181133_pt1 | contig 12807 bp, 4 predicted proteins | sample HoacroProtozoa21_FD_119630 | JGI IMG/M metagenome (GOLD analysis project Ga0181612, IMG submission 119630) | Hoatzin crop microbial communities from Cojedes, Venezuel. Combined Assembly of Gp0051906, Gp0051904, Gp0051908 | reverse complement strand
CAGTTTTGTCGTTTCTTCTGCTGTTGCCAGGGGCCCGAATGCTTCAGTAAGCCCTATAATCATGGACACACTGCTCTGCAGTAATTATTGCACAGCCACCCATATATCAGCACCAAAAAACAAAGAAACCAGTAGTTTATAGATTTGACTTCATAATCTAGCATTCACAAGATTAAAAGCAACACAGGCAGTAGAGGTCTCCTCAGCCATGATCTTGTTTTCTTGCCAAGAGCCAGATTAACTATCATATGCTCATGTTGAAATGAAATGCAGAGTTTTTAAAGATTTCTTTTCCAAAGCTGTGCTAATGGTCCAGCTGGGAGCTCAGGGCTGCAAGCTTTCGACTCATGTGGCAGACTTGTGCCAGGGGTACACATCTGTGTGCATACCCCTGTGGCACCTCATCAGGGAGTCAAGGGTTAAAACATAGACAAGAGACTCTTTGCTCAGCTGGTCTGCACAAACAGGGACCAACAACTATCCTAAGGGGTAACAATCATTGGGACATAGTACATTAATATTAAATGGCATCTGGGGAAAGACAAGAGGTCCCTCAAGTCCCCCTTTGAGGGAAAAACTAAGATGCCTTTTCCTTTTATTAGACATTAAAGATTCTGCCCAGTTCAGCCTCATGACACAAACCCAGTAGGAATCAGGCTTCAGTAGTCCTACTGTTTGTGAAATGGACAATTTCACAATTCATTTGGAAATCCCTAGTAAGGAGAACATTATTTACTCTCTTTTATAAGACTGTTCAAAATCCTTATTATTGCTCAAAATCCTTATTAAGAGGTTATCGTACACTGAGTGAAGAATAACAAAGCTCAGAGCAAGAAGCAGGTCTGGACATGTGTGTGGGATGTAAGTGAGAGGAAAGAAATCCAGAGGCTTGGATAAGAAGTAAAGAAGAGACACTGAGGAACCAAAAATTCACTAGGGAAAGAAGATTCCTGGAGACAAAAGCAGCAGCAAGGGTCAGGGGTGTGAAAACACGCAATGAACATATGAGGTGAGAGAACTGAACATGGATGGAAAGACAAGGGATCAAGGCCAAGAGAAGGGGCTTGGGTTTTTATTTTTCCAGTTTAGCTGATGATATGGCACTGGAACTGTTCCTGCTTCAGAGAAAAGCCAATCAGCAACTGAAAACCTTCTACAGTCCAAACATCTCTGGGGTTTTGCAGCTGGTAAAAAAAGGAAACTGAATATGCTACAAGTTCAAAATGCCTTTTGGAAATGTACTTGGTTTTGCAGGGAAATATGGGTGTTCCTCATGGCCTGCATTGTTTTAGATAGCTAACAAAAACAGGCTCTGCTCCCTTTGAAGTTAATAGCAATGATTCAATTAGTGTCAAGGGATTCAGTCCAGAACGAGACAAAACAGTGATGCTCCTGTAGGTGGATGCACTGATCATAAAAAAGATTTAAAATTCAAATAGAAGTCCTAACAATCAGTGTCCCAGTTATTGCCTTACTCTATTACTTGGAATATTATTAGAATAAACTGTATGTTAAGCAAAGTATTCTTGTTTCTCTTCTGTAAATACACGCAAGTAAAGTTGGAAACAAGCTTCTTCTGGGTATATGAGGCTTGTCATCACCTACTTCAAAGTACAGCCTTCAGCCTCTAAGCAAAGAACGGATGGACAGAGCTTCCCCCACATCTCGCAGAGAGCCCACGCTAGAGCAGGTTCATCCTGACGGACTGCAGCCCATCCCCGGCCTACGATGGACCAGGGGACAGTGTGATGAGGAGGGAGCTGCAGAGAGGAGCTGTTATGGACTGACCCCATAAGCTGCTATTGCCCATCCCCCTGTACCGCTTCGGATGGAAGGAGGTAAAGGTGTTGGGAGTGAAGGAGTCACACTAAGCCTGGGAAAAGGGAGTGGAGTAGAGTAAAGGTGATGCTTTAATTTGTCTTTTTTTCTCACTATCCAGATCTATTTTAATTGAAAATAAATTAAATTAATTTTCCCCAAATCAAATCTGTTTTGCCTGTGACAGTAATTGGTAAGTGATCTCCCTGTCTTTATCTCAACCCATAAGTTTTTTCACCTTATTTTCTCGCCTTCTGCTGTTGCGGAGCAGCAGTGAGAGAGCAGCTGGGTGAGCGTCTGGCTGCAGTCCAAGCTCAATCCACCACCGAGGGTTAGGCAGAGGAGCACCTGAGCACACCTCTGCCCGGATCAACGGGATCTATTGCAGCCTTCATGCATCCTATACTTTGGGAGCAAGTCACTGCCAAGCTAAGTCAGCAATATAGACACAATAATGTTTGATTCAAAGGACTCTGCCTATTTAAGCTTCCTTTTGAGCCCACTGTCCATCTCATAATTCCTGAGATAATGGCAATTCCTAAATCCTCTGCACTAAACCCCTTAATGAAAAGTTTGACTAGAAAATGAGAATGATATCATTTAAGCTATTTGGTGCCACAGCTAAGGGACTGATGTAGGTGAGGACTTATGCTTCTCATTCAACCTTTCTTTTTCTTCTCTTAGGGAAAAATATGTTCTTTATTTATTTTTCTCCGAGTATTTCACTACATTCTCTATGGTATTTAGGAAATAATTGGTAGCAGTAACAGTAGATCTGTAAGATATTTTTGTGTCGGCACAAATTCCACCCCCTGCCTCCATGATCAGTGAATCTGTTCTCTTCCAAGATCTTTTTTCCCTCAGAAACATTTGCTAAAATCTGCAATTTCTTTGTCTAGCTACTTTGACAAAGAAATGCTGTTATGGTTAAAAGAAATACAAGTTCTATACAGTTTTGTGTTGAATTCTATGTGTTGTTTTTACTCTGTACCCAGAGAGACATTTTAATCTTTCTTTTTCTTGATTTTTTCAATTTTTCCCTCGTGTTTTTTTTAATGCAGGAACACTTGCAGAGCCAATTCTCATCAGAGAGATGAGAATTCTCTGCCAGACTGAATGCCCTTTAGGCTGTGATTGCTTTTGCATGGATCTAAAGGGCAGAAGGGCAAAGGGAGCCTAACCAACCCTTGCACATACACTAGGTATTATGGGGTCTTGCATTCCTTTGAAGTAAGAAGTCCTTGTTCTAGTCCTCCTCTCTGCATTGTTAGAAAGGGCACAGAGAAGACCAAACATTCACACACACGCCCTTCCCATCAGGCATACCGTAGTAGCTGCGTGCTGCAGAGCTGTGAGAGACACTGTGCCAGCCGCGGGCACAACGCCACGTGGACTTTTCTCTGGAGTAATGTTGCTGCTCACTGCCAATACCACAGAACTGTTCCCTAAAGGCAGTTGCTACAGTACCCTCTATTTTTATGTTCTAAGTGTGAGGTGATGGCTCTGTCTGTGTGAGTTGAGTGGGAACCATGTGAACATACATAGGAAATTATTCTCTTGGCTCTAGGGTAGCTGTTGAACAGGGCAAGTCCCAAAGGTTTGCATTTGTTTCTAATCAACAAAGTTTGCTCTGTAACAAGAAACATAAGACACTCTCCTGCCCTCGGCAAGGCTTATTATACATAGAGGAGCTCACACAGTGCTTTCAGAAGAACTGCTAAGAAAACAAGCGGAACAGTGTTATATCTTGCTGGACAGTGTTAATATTTGACAGTGTAGTAAGTTATAAATGACTTTAAGACTTTATCTTCTGCCTCTTCAAAAGAATGTTGTCAGAAAGAAAGCAAACATACAAGCCACATGGTACTCTCAGTATATGTCTCTTGTCTCTTCCTTAGTCACAGTAATTTCATTTCCACCAATGCCACCTCAGCAGAGAGAGAAAAAATTTCCAGGAACAGATAAAAGGGACAGCAGATTCCAAGCTGTAACAAAGGAAATTCTGCTTAAAAGTCAGCTTATTTTTACTGGGCGTAACTTAGACACTTGTATCCAGGGAAAGAAGAACATAGAACTGAATTTATCGGCCCTTGCCAAGGCATTCCCAAGGTCTGGCTGGAGCTGAAACAGTCCTGGCCTTCCACAGAGGGTTTTATCACTTTAGTGAAACAGATCAAGATCATTAACTAAGTTTCTTGTGTTTTATTGAAATCAGTTCCACACCATGACTTTCAAGACAGGTGTATTGTTTTAAAAAAAAAATAAATTCAAGGAAAGCAATATGATTCTGGATAAGACGAGGCTTTATTAAGTATTAGAAAGGGAAAATAGTTTGCCTCAAAATTTGTGTGCATCATGGGACTCCATCTATCTTCCTTGAACTTACACAATTTTTCCAATTGGAAATATTGTTTTCCTAGCTCTACTTGCTCCTTCCCCCATGCCCTGTGCTTCTTCCCCTATGCCCTGTACTCTTCTCCTCCTTCCTAGTTTACCGAGTTTCTTCTTGTCTGTTCCATTTTTCCACATTTTAACAGTGGTGAGAACTAGCCGTACAGCACTGCGCAGAAGCATGATATTTGGGGACTATCAGTGAACTTAATATGGAACTATTGAAAAAAAACCCCACATTAAAATAACAACTGTATATCTTCACCAAGATGTGTATAAGCCCCCATTCATTGCACTTACAACTGGCTTAAACTGTCTTTCACTCAGACATTTTTGTGAATGTAGCACGGGTCTGCTTTGACCACCATTGAATATTGCTACTGGTTCTATTGAGAGGACTTCCTTGCATTCAGAGAGTAAAACATCTAGAAAAGAGATCTCAGTGCAACAATCTTTTCAACAGTATCTGTTTCTCATGTGAGATACATGACAACATACTCCAAGTTAGAAAAGACCAAAGAATGACATGCCCTGAAGAGAAATTTAAATGACTGGAAAGGTTTAACTGAGAAGAGAGGAAAATACAAGAAGATATCATAACCATCTGAAAAATAATGAATTATGTGAGGTAATTATATTGCAACCTTCTGTTCGTGATAGTACCTAACACAATAATGATGTGTATCTAATGACATTTAAATGCAGGAAGTTTCAAAGTGATAAAAGCTTTAAAAAAAAAACATGTAACGCATAAGTACAGTGAGAAACAAGTAGTCAGAGAAGACAGAAATCTAATCAGATTCAGAAGAAGATTGAATGTTCATATGCATATCCAAAACATTTCGACAACAACAAAAAGTTGTGTCAAAAAATACAGATCAAGGTATCAATTGGTGTTGAAAGAAGTGGAGAGGAGAGCTCTTTACGGTCACATCTGCCCAGTAGGTCCTTCTCAGAGACATCTGCCACCTCTATGTCAAAGACAGAAAACCTGTTTTCATGGTCACCAGTTCTCACCCAGTATGCCAGCTCCTGTTTTCTTTAAAGCTGAGTGATCTCACATCTGAATGTGACCACTTAGTACTGTTTTTCCCTGCGTATCGTTATATGCTTCTACCACTGGAAGTTAGGAAAGTGAGGGGAAAAAAAATCAGCAGATTAGATTAAAAACTGGCATAAATAATCTGATCTCAAGTGATGCTGGCTGAATTATAACTATTTGTACCAGGACCTGGCGGATCTTCTTACTCAGTCAATGCTGCCAGATGTCCTTCTTCATTTAAATGTTATGAAAATACGTCCAGGGGGCAGGGTTTGTTCATAGGCGAGAGGATAGTGACTAGAAGAATAGGTAGTAGGGACCTTACAGTTCCAAGAGAATAAACTGTGAGTTTTCTTATTTTATGTGTTTCTGCTACTGAACTATACTGAATGTACTGCTGGAGTGCTGCTAATGAACATGTTTTTAGAGTGTGCTCATTTTAAAACAAAGTCCCTGACTGCAAAAGCTATAATGGCACTTTGAAATCTCTGGACCTTCAACTTTCCAGGGAAGATGTGATGCTGCAAGAAGTAAAGTTCTTCAGAAGACAATAGTTTCCAATCTCCAGATGTTCAACTCCTTCCAAAATGTATGCTGGGCTATCTTATGTTAAAATCTGAGGGGTAGGGAATCCTCCAATTAATTGTGATGTTGTTGTCAAGACAAGGCTGGAAGAACTAAAACAAAGGGAAAACAGAAGATCCCCCATCCTCAAGAAAAAAAAATCCCCCAAAGCAAAAGCCAAAAAGCCAAAAAAAAAATCCCTTTTAAAGGAATTACTCCATTAAACCATTTCAAAAAGGGCTTCTGCCAGATTCCACTCCCTTGTAGTAACATAACTAGAATGATTCACTGAGTCAAGAGCTCAGAGGTTGCCAATAACCACTGTATTTCACAGGCTTTTCAGATTCAGTAGGAAACAGCAAATTAAGGATCAGTTAAAACTCTTATATACATGAGGCCTGTCATGGTATAGGGTAGGGAAGGGATCGTATGTGCTTGCAATTTTGATGGCTTCAAAATGTATCATACTGAAATAGGGCTCCAATGGTTTCTGGAAAAGAATGTTTCTTATTGCACCTGTATGTAACACTCCCATCCTGCTCCTACTGTGACTTTGATCTGTTTTTCTCTTCCCACTCCAAAAAAAGTACTTTCAGATTGCTGGTAGAGCCAGTCATATCACTTGTGCCTTCCCACTCTTTCCCTGAACCTGGAAATTAACAGGTGCAACAAGGATGAAGGAGGAATCCTTTTAAAGCTTTTCCTATTTAACACACCTGCATTTGGTTCACAACACAAAGTCCTTCAGAAGCTAGTATAGAATCACAAAATAATTTAGGTTGGAAAGGCCTCTGGAAGTCCTGCGGCCCAGCCCCCTGATTAGACCATGAGTAAATACTGAATAGCAGCAGCTGCTCAGGGTTGTATCCAATGAAATTTTGAGTAGCTACAAGGACAGAGACTTCACAACCACTCTGGGAACCTGTTCCAGTGTTTGACCACCCTTGTAAGGTGGTCCTTTTATCTATTCAGAATTTTCTCTTGCTTTAACAAACCTTTTGTTTTAAGAAGCCTGGAGAAGGAAACAAATCCCTCTATTGCTTCCACATGTCTTGGTGGAAAGACCCCATGAAACTGATTTTGCATACTATACAAGACTTCTCTTTGGCTTGGATTTACTTGGTCCTATTTGCCTTCCCTTGCCTTCTCTTCATTGCCAGTCTTGACCTCCTTCAGCACCTACAATGCCCCAATTTTGGGAGAGACATACCAACAGCAATACATCTTGGTGTCAGAGCTGTTGCCCCTTCAAAGCACTCCAGTCTTGGCTTCAAGGGCACAACCTGCATTTCTATCTGCTGGATGTTTTCAGTCCCTTCCCCAAGGGAGCGGGAACCTCTTACAGAATTAGCTGTTTACCCTGCTGCTGGTATAGGGAATTTAGCAGGAATCTGGCAGTGGTCTGGCTGGCATCAGGGTTTACATACTATACTCAGTTGTAAGTGAAACTACTGCAAACTGTTTTCTTTATACCCTGCATTTACTACAGCTCAATGGAAAGATGATGTTCTAGCCTTGTCATTGTTAATTTGAGCCATGCCACTCATCATTTAATAAAAAAACAAACCAGTTCTAATATACAGAAAACTCCAAGTTTCAGTTTTCAAAGATGCCAAATAATAGGGATCTGTTGAATCTGTTTAATTGACAGCAGCGAAAATAATTCATGCAGCAGGGAAAAATGTTTTAATGTGCACAGTTCTTAATTTTTTCCTGACTGTTTGGCAATAGTTCAGATGGGCTGAATGCCCTGGCTTAGTAAGCCATTCTGAACAGGGAAAAAGTCTCAACACTATAATACTGCTTAGAACAACCTAAACCATGGAGGCATCCTCAAATTTGGTGATTCCTCCCTTCATCTGACCATACTGGCTGCTCCAAAATGCATCATCATAATGTGTGTACCAAACATGACTTTACCAAAAATGTAGTGAGAAGAAGAATCAGCCATCAACAGCGTATGACCAACTGCTGTGACATTCAGTTTCTATTTTCTCCATTAAGAAAATGAAGACTTTCAACTTCTTGGGATATGTTGTAATGCTTACACATCGAACCTTTCTGCATTTTCTGTTCCTTCCCTTAGATCATAACTCTCTACACATGTAAATACAGAGATTTGCTCTTCATTTCCAAGCCACAAGACATCTATAGAGTGGTTGATACTTCTGTGAGAGAACTAGAAAGACTTGAGAATACTGGAAAAAGAGCTCCTCCAGACATTTACAGACTGTAATGATTTGTGTGTAGGGAAATCTTTCTGGTTTTGATTCCCAGCTTCACACTTTGCATGCTGGAGAAATTTTGTCATTACATAAAAAAAAACAGCAACAAGAAGAAAAATGTATTTATGAAGGGATGGTTAAAACTTTCTTTATTGAGATGTTGGGTAGAGCTCTCCTAACTCTACAGGAGGTGCTCAGAATTCCAAGCATTTAAATATATTTTCCTTAGGAACATGTAGGACAAGGAGGTGAATCTGAACTGCAGGAGAGGTCAGACTTAATCACCTCATTTTCTGTCCCTCCTAGATGAATCCAGGAACTCAGTCCTTTCCCTTTCTAACAGCCTGCTGTACAACAACCTAGAGTAATAATAAGGAATATGACACCTTTGCTCCTAGAATGCAGGAGAAGAAAAAAAATTTAGAAAGAGACTTTTCTACTGGGGCTGAAGGAATAAGGGATAGAGGATGGTTTGGAATGGATCCTTGAATTTATTCTTAAGTTAAAAATTTTCTTTATCAGTTAAATCATTCCATTTTTCTTGCAGTAGAAAAGCTTTCATTCCCTCCAAAAACATCTTACTCCTGACGACAATATTTCCTTATATGACACTCTACTGGTATGGAATAGCAAGTGCTGAGAAAATTCCTGTGCTTATAAAACGCTGAAGGTTAAATTCTTTGCTGTTTTTCTTCTCTTCTAAAACCAAAGAGTTAAGAGGGTGGAAGACAGTGAAAATCCCAAATACTTAGGTTCTATTTTGTGTAATCACAAAGATAATTCATGAATACATATACATATATGAATGCGTACATCGATATGTATATATTTCTATGTATAAAAAAAGTTTCTTAGACAATAAATGGAACAGATGTTAGATCTATGGATGAGAAAAGCTGGTCATGATTGTTTAATTGTGTGAAAGGACAAGGAAGTAGACTGACGCTGAGGTCCAACTGAGAGGTAATTGAAGTTCCGTATCTGAGAAATGAAAGAAATACAAGTAGAGAAAGGAAGAATGAGAGAAGTCCCAAAGCAGAACAGAAGGGGAATATTCTCTGAGTGGCTGTTGGGTGGCAGACGTGCCATTGCGACTATTCAGTTATATAATAGCAAGGGCAGTGATGTTACATCACAGGAATGACATGATAAATAGACTGACTTTCTTATCTCTTAGTATTTTTCTTTCGTATTATTCCTGGATAACAGAAATCTGAGGGCAATAGCTGTGGGTTTCAGAGCTGCAGAGATCTACTGTTAAAATACAGATCATTGAAAAATGCAGTAGAAGATCTAGGAGAAAAGACACCGCAAGACATACATGTAAAATAAAAACAGACCAGACAACTTACTGATCTGGACGTGAACCTAGGCTTTATCAGTGGAAAAAAACAACCCACCACACAGCTACAGTAATAAAGGAAACTCAATGTGGCTATCTTTACAGGGAGAGTGAATATAAAGCAAAAGGATGCTGTATTTTTACTAACAGAGCCCATCTGAAACACAGCAAGCAGCACTAATCACTGTATCACAGACATTGAAAACAGCAATGCAGATCTGGAAACCAACAGGAGGACGATTACCAGCTTTAAGAGGTTTGGAAGCTTGTCTTAGGTTAGAAAAAAGGTTTAAAATGAAACTGTAGAGTTTTAAAAATAGCTATGGTGAACAAAAAATCCCGAATCACCAACATTTCTTTATAGGAGTTTAATTTCATTCTTAAAACCACTATTATCACCTCCTTTTGAAACTCTTTTCCTATCTTTGATCAGTTACAAAAAAACGTAGTCTTTATCTACTTTGTCCACTGCCTAAATGGATGGGTAGTATGTTAAAAATCTTAGTTTCTTACAGACAGGCCAATTTCTTACAGGTTGGTTTGAAGCGCACTTCCTAGTTTTAGCTTCTCCCGTTCGTAATAATTGATATTATTGCAATAAAAACAAGTACTTCCTCAAATCAGTTGCTTGTGGTTTGTAAAAATTTAGAATTTGTATTTTACTTTTCTTTGGGATGTTTGTGAAAACTACTTTTGTCCCAGTGTTGAATGGCAAGCTTAAATTTTCTCTTAAGTTACTAAGCTTTCAAAATGAATTTTTCTAGTATTATTCAAAAGCAGCTGAAATGATAAACTTCAAATATGACCCATTTAACAGTCTTACATATCAAGCTAAATCTAAGAATATATAGTAAATTATTCTGAAAGCTTATAATTTTGTAGTTTATTATCAGAACAGGTATATTTAAACTTTCTCTTTAATTCCTAACACAGTGGGGATATCTACTCGATTGCCATTGCTAGACTGTAAATTCTAGAAAGTGAGGATTCAGTGTTCAAATACCAAACCCAGCAGCAAGAATTTCATATATTTTATTGACAGATCTAACCAAATTGGTGAAAAAAACAAATTCATATTAAATAATATGTAATTTTAGGTTATCAATAAATAGCTGAAAAAATATGTTTGTATGAAGGATATGTTTATGTTTACAAGCTTTGCAGGCAATACAGCTCTGGTCTAGAGACCCTTTAATAAAACCGCCATGATTCTGGTTTTGTTGATTCTACAGCTTAATTTGGAATAGTTGAAAAATCTTCCTCCCAAAAATGTATGAGGACTGGTTTTAATTTCCATTTCTTTTTTTAGGTAGCAATATTAATTTTAAATTGCTTTCAAACACTCAGTGTTTTACCTAGCTGGAAAGAGGCAAATTTTGAGAAGTACACCCCATCCCACTCCTGAATTCTCAACAGAACACCAGCAAAAAAATGGGGAAAATATCACCATTGGGCCCAAAGAAATCTTAGTAGGTTACTCCAGATGAAAACTGCATAATTATTCAGTCTTATTTAGAACAATAGCTTAAAATTTAAAAGTTTGTTATTTTGCAACAACTCTAGTTTTAATACTATCTTACGAACAAAGCCAACTGTTGTGCTGTTGAATTTTTGCCCCTTCACACATTAATTAAGGTGTGTTTAACTCCCACCCCCAAGACCTACTCCCTCCATTACAAAACTGGTATTCGTCTTCCTACAAAGCAGAAGATATTTCTGTGCCTTCAGCATGATGAGGGGAATTGACATGACTGATAGCAATCAGTTATTCACCCCTGGGTGAGGGAATTGGTAACAGTGGCAAGTTAATGAAGAATTAGGTGTTAGATCTGGGATCTGGGAAAGATTTCTTTCTGGGAAAGAGTTCTTTAAAACATGTTAAATCTTTCCTCTGGCAACAAAATCACCACCTGAGTTAAAGGGACATCAACAAGGAGACTAAATCACATCTCTCGCCTGCCAACTTTTCACTCAATGACTCCCATCAAGTCAGCACAAAAATATGCCACTGCACATGGACATTGTTCAGCTTCTAAAACTAATAAACGTGCAATCAAATGTTTTCATCATACAAAATACTGCAGACGGAAATACCCACACCTGCTCGTGCAAGCAGTGTTTTACCCTGAGGACAGCCAGTCCTCCAAGGTGAGGGAGATCAAGGTTTTCTGGTATCCCCGTTATGGCTTTCAGCTCCTGTCTGGTTACTGTGGCAGGACTGAGGTCTCAGGCTCAGACCCTGAATGTGTGATTCTCCTGCCTAGTGTCTCACATACCTCTTAAACTTACTCTGGCTTTGTACTCAGTTTTCCAAACATACACTCCCCAGACTAAGCCCCTGAGCTGAGATGAAGTCATCTCCTTTATCAGTAGTAGATGTTTTCAAAAAGAGATCGTCTCCCTGGGAGCCTCGTGTTTGGTGTGTATAGTTCAAGATCCCACATGCATTTTATTGGACATACAAAACCTGAAGTCCCCCAAAAAGCGGTCTCTTAAAGACTTTGACTTTCATGGTCTGTAGGCTCCAACCACCCTTTAAATTAATATAAAAATTTGCCTACATTTTTATTTACCTAACATGGAAACATGAATGAAGTCTAAGGTTCAGAAATCTGGCAAGGAATGGAACAACTTCTAAAAGCAAAGACCTGAATGCCTCCTGGTGCCTGAGGGCTAAATCCTGGTGTCAGTGAGTCCAGCATGCTATTTCTGTTTCTAGGAGACAGCTCCTATCGTCTCCCTAAACAAAGAGGTGTAAATTCCCAGAGCCAAATTCCCAGAGTTTGGCATCCAACCAGAAGACAGAAAACCAGAAAATAATCTGTCAAGACACTTGGCATAACAGAACGCACGAGCACAGGAGTGAAATGCTTCCCTCTTTGGCATATGCCGTTACTCATCAGGAGAAAAAAAAAAGGAGAAGGTTATTTTCTATGACTCCTACAGAATTTCTCCTAGCTAAGGGCTACCTTGTTGCCTTGCCACTCTCAGGCCTTCTTTAGGCAAAGGCAGAGACAAGCCAGAGATGTGTAAAACAATTCTTTCAGGAGCATGGAGAGAAAAGTGATGTGCCAGCAGTTCAGCCGCCTTTGTCAACAAAACAGTGGGCTCCTCTCTGCATTTGTCACCTCTGCTATATATGCCAGCCATGAGATAGTATGAAAGGGAAAGGAACAGGAACATAAGGTTTTATCACTCTTCACCTCTCCTATGAGGATAGGCTGAGAGAGTTGGTCTTGTTCAGCCTGGAGAAGATTGCGGGGAGACCTGATTGCAGCATTTCAGTACCTGAAGGGGGCCTATAGGAAAGATGGGGACAATCTGTTTAGTAGAGACAACAGTGATAGGACAAGGGGTAATGGTTTTAAACTAAAACAGGGTAGGTTTAGGCTAGATATAAGGAAGAAATTCTTTACAATGAGGGT
>Ga0181612_161928_pt1 | contig 12808 bp, 6 predicted proteins | sample HoacroProtozoa21_FD_119630 | JGI IMG/M metagenome (GOLD analysis project Ga0181612, IMG submission 119630) | Hoatzin crop microbial communities from Cojedes, Venezuel. Combined Assembly of Gp0051906, Gp0051904, Gp0051908 | reverse complement strand
CCCGGCGCGACCCGACCCGAGCCGAGCGCTGCCCCTGCCCTGCCCCGGCGGCGGGGGGTCCGCGGCCGCGCTGGCCTCAAGGCCGGGCGCTCGCCGGAGCCGGCTGCCACTTGGCAAAGCGCTGCCGCGCTGCCAGGCTCGGCCCAGGGAAGAGCCAAGCCCCTACCCCGGCTCCTCCCCTCGCCTCGGCTGGGCGGCTTTTTCGGTTCGCTTTGGATTTTTTTATCCACCCCCCCAGCCTTCCCAGCCTCCCCCAAATCCCTCTGCCTCCTTCAACACCGTCGCTTCGGTCAGAGTGCCAGAAGGATGGTCGTCCGTCCGAAAGCAACATCCGGCAGGATGCCTGTGACAGCGTTTCTCACCATCTTCCCTCTGTCAGCGTGCCTCTGCCGTGAGGGAAGGGGGGGGGGTTTAACTGAGGGCACTGAAGAAACCAGTGTTCATCTGTGCTGGTGGTGCGGATCTAACAGGCCCTGGCGGGACACAAATGCTATGTTTGACGTCCTGCAGCTTCGCTGGGGCACAGCATGCCGGGGTCTTGGTTTTCAGAGGAGCTTGATGTCCTCTCTAGCTTGACAATGGAATTGGGGTGATTCAGAGCAGAAAAGAAAGTCACCTGCCATTAGGATCGAGATGCCAGGCACAGATTTTGATTTGGAACACGTTAGCATCTGGATTCTTGGCCATGAAGCAACTAAATTTGTACTCTTTAAGCAGTGGGGTTTTTAATTTTTATTTATTTGTTTTTAGCCGGAGCTGCAAGTCACCTGCATCCAGATTTCTGATGCATGTACTTGCAGGCTGTGCTGCTGGAACGTGTTCGAGCACAGACTTGTACCCATGTGTTGGACGGGAGATGTGCGATTGCCCTTGCCAGTAAAAACAGGCCTAAACCCGACTGCGTTTCTCTACCAGTGCTGGATCCAAGTGTGGCACTGTGGTGTTGGGTGGTTCACGCATGGGAACACTTCAGCTTTGGTTTTTGTAATCCTTTAAAAGTTAAGGTGTCAGCCCTCACTTGTGCCACGCAGAGGCAGGAGCCCAACATGTTCATAATTTAAACAAGGGCCACCTCAGGCCTGGGGGTGAAAGTCATCGGTTTGGAGGCAGGTGCAGTTGCAGTCTGTTACCTCCTCACTGGTGTCCAGTGATGAAGACAGCCAGTCACTCAAAGCTTAGTCACGTTCTTTAAACTACTCGTGTAGACTTCTCACTTTCAAAGCAGTAACACGTCTCTACAGCACTTTGTCCCGCCTATCTTAGATACCTCTTTCGAGGTGGCGTGAATCAGTCTATGGCGCTACCTTCCTCCCTCCATTTGTTATAGACAAACCCTAAATCTATGTTCAGAGAGAACTAGCTTTTACATGGCTAGTGCTAAGGGAGGCACATTCACTACCCACCCACTGGTGTGGGGAGTGTTGGAAAGACTGAGCAAAGACTCCTAGAAGACTAGATATATTGTGCTTCAAACATAAGAATTAGGTAGGTGTGAAAGGGCTTGTAACAGAGAACAAATGTGCGGGAAAGATTTCTTCAGTGACCTTTCTTGACCACTTACTCAAACCGATTAATAGTTCTGAAAATGGGGATGACTGTGAGAAACTAGGCAAAAGTCTTTCTCTTTTCCTTGGTTATTTTGTTTGAAATGCTCTTAAAGGTCATAAAAATCATTCAAACTGCTGGGCACCAAGAAAGCAGGGCATCGTAGTTTATTGACCGTTTTGTCATATATCCCTTTAGGCTCAAATCCTTAAGGCATGAGAGGAGATGGTATTCGTTGTCTTGTCCTTGCCTACGGGGGATATTGTTTCTCCTGAGGATTCAGTTGAAATATTTCTGCTCTTCTGTGTAAAGCGGAATAATAGTTTGCCCATGTCTCAGACAACTCGTGCCAGAGCACCACATGGCTGTGACCCTGCAGCATCGCACTGATGAGCAGCACCGAGCTACCGCCATACCCAGTACAGTGCCATTAGCAGGGGCACACTTGCATTTCTTCCTCATCTCCAGAAGCCCATGGCTGCGGCAGAACTGTATCTTAAACTTCCTCTCTAGTGACTTGTGTTTGTAAAGATATGTAATCTCAGGATATGTAGCTTGACAAATGTTAAGAGTGAAATCATTTACCACACAGAATTGCCCAAGTTTGGCAGGTTGCATAGAAGTCATGCATAAAATAAATGTTAACATATTACTCATGGAAAGCAGAAATTTCTTCTCAGTATATCAGGGAAAGAAGGGAGAAGCAGTGCTTCATTCCTTCTAGGCTCAACAGCCATTGCCTGAAGCACTTGAAAAATCCTTATACCAAATGCTTGCAGTCAATTCTGTATTAACCTCCTGCATGCTGCCTATTATTTGGTCAGCTCATGGTTTCCTCTGTGAGTAAGTATATGCTAGGCCCAACACTGTCTTTGTTTGAGTTAATGAAAAAAGCTCATTGATGAAAAAAGCTCATATAAACTCCAAAGGTAGTTTTTCATGAGAACAGGCAGAGAAAACATATTTGTGCTCTCTGGGGTAAGCAGCATCTTCTTACACACGTACATGATGCGTAGCGCAACAGCACCCGGCAGTACTGTTTGAGTGACGTCTCTAAGGCCAGTACAATGAAAACAAGTAAATCCGCAAGTACATGAGTAAATATCCTTAAGCTTCAGATATGTCAAGGTTTCTCATGCGTAAAGCAGAAAAAAAAAGATAAAAGGCAGGTGAAAATCTGCCATCATCGGTTTCCTTATCTGTGGGAGTGTTTTGAGATAGGACTGAAGACTTCAAGTAGGGGAGAATTTATCTTCAAGATTCCTTCAGGTAGGCACACTGGTGCAAGGAGCAGGGAAAAACAACAACCCCCTTGGAACGCAGCCTGGAGGGGCACAGGCAGGACATGTTCCTTAGCAGAAAAACTTCTTTTCACTGTAGTTCTTCCTGCCCTGGAGTCAGTCAGAGTGCTGGTCTGACCAGGTTACACGATAAATCTAGATTTGTCTGAGAAGATCATGCTGAGAGAGGGCACAGACAGAAAGGAGGGTCAGGGAGATCATCCAGACCACATCGTGTAGATCAGCCAGGTCATCCTTATGAAAAATGCATGTAGATAAAAGTACGTGTTTACTGCTGCTCACACTGTCCAGTTCTGAAATGGAAATTAGGACATCAGGAATTAATACATTGGCTTGGCTTATTGCTCAGTCAGATTTTGAACTGATATACCTGGCAAAAGGTAACTTCTTTACATTTTAAAAATGTTTTAGTAATCTCTTGTGAAGTTGTACTTGGTAAGAACTGTTAAATAAAACATTCTGATAAGGAGAGAAGTGGAAGTGAGAGTTTCCTTCACAAGAGACTTGTTTTAAAGACATACTTCAACATCACTTATGAGACAAGCAAACAAAAAAGTGTTCACTAAGACAATCCAAGGTGAGTCCTGCCATTACATTAGTCTTATTTTTTAATGTCATTGGATAACATGAAATGAAAGATACATAACCACTTTTCAGATTAAATTCTGAAATGCGTCTTATTTCTCTACTGAAAATTAACAATAAAGTAGAGGATAATGTGCAGGAGAAGAAGAAACACTGAAATTTGACACTTAATTGGAGGTTCTTAGAGAGAGAATGATGAAAATTCTGTAATCCCAGCAAGTGAATAAATTAGGTGAACTTTTTTAGTAAGGAGAAGATTCTCCTAGCAGACTCCCAGTGAAGTCAAAGGGAATTGTTCCCTTGTCCTGAATTGCAGGATCAGGCAGGAAGAGTAGTTCATCGTGCAGAAAAAGTTCCAGATGATTACAATGAGCGGGTCTTCAATAATTACAGAAATCATCTAATAAGCATTTAAGATGATTATGTTGTCTTTCAAAAAGTCATCAGCCCAAAAAATGACATTGAAATTGCAGAGAAGAGTGTGACAAACTGCCAGCAGAATCATATTTCTGACACTGCTGTACTCTGGCTCAGTAAGCCCTAAAAGTCTTAGCCACTTTCATGATTCTCTCCTCCTTTTGGTTGCCATTTCTGTCATTTTCCCAATTATTAATATTTTCCTGTTAAGAATCCTTAGATCTTACTTGTTCCTTTGCATCTTATTCTCTGTTGGCCAAAAAGAAATGGCCTTTCTAAAGACTCTGAGCTTGTCAATTTTCCATCCACCTTACAGTGGCCATTTCAATAGATACGTTACTTTTGTTCCTTATTAGCTCTTCTCCATATCTCATTTTCCTTCTAGTCCCAAATTTCATCTTTTTAAACCCTAAAAGTATTTATATGTAAAGCTGCATTATTCCAAAATTATTGGAACTCTGTCCTCCAAGAATTTAGAAATGTTTATGTAATTAATTCTCAGAGTTAAACAGAAGCACTCGTATGTGTAAACCTAGTGCTATGGGAATTTGTGCATTCAGGACCTAAACAACATTGCATGCGTTTAGGTTAGTATTATAGATTATTTAGTTGCACTGCTGGGACTGAACTCAGAAGAAACTAGTTTGCACGCTTGATTCTGAGAATGTAAGAACTTTCTTCTTCACAGTCCATAGCAATTCATTGCTCTAAGCTGCATTTGAAACATAGCTAGTAGTTATTAAGGTTTCAAAGATGGTGCATTCTCAGGACAAAAGGTTTGGTGAGAAGTTTCGTCAGGTTAATCAAGAAAGAATTTAGCAAGTTTTACTTCCCAAGGACTGGAAGTTTCAGTCACTAATATCTAATGTATCCATTTTCTGACAGTATTTACGGAGGTTACCGCTGTGAAGTCAAGCTCTGTCATGCTGTGGCTGAAGTGATTTGTTTGAATTATGCACAGCAACAGCTGCATTAGCTTTACATGACGAGTTCTTTGGGTCCAGAGTCATTTATGAAAGTTAAAATAAAGCCTGTTCTTTCATACTGTAACTGTTTGGAGTATTCCCTACACTATGCTACAATACCAAAGCAAAAACAAAAAGAAAGAACAACCCCAGGAATTATAAACCAGTCTAGCTTCATTGAAATATTTCATTTATACTATTTTGTCCAAACAAACATGAGAATAATTTGATATTTTATGTTGCTGGATTTTTTCTGTGAAGAATGCACAATTTCTTTTTCATCATCAACACTCAGAATTAGCATTCCCAAAGTACTTAGGCTCATAGTTCCTTTTCAGAGCAGAAATGTGTCTTCTATGTGAATTTACACTAACCTAAATCTATCTAAATTCTAACTTCAGTGTAGCAAACTCTACATTTAGCATATTCTGCATATAAACACCCCCATAGCAAGAATCTGCTAGCTTGCTGTTAATTAGGCGTAATAGCCTGAACAGTTATGCAAGTGTATCCCGAGTATGACAATGACATTTTTCTCACTTTTCACAGTGTAGGCTGTATTTAGCATTTGAATGTACTATTTTTTCCCCCTTCATTCATTTATCTTTTTAAAAAACATCTTTTAAATGTTGATCAATGTGAAGTGATCTCCATAGAAGTACTGTGTATTGATGTTCCGCTCAGCTGCTCATTTCGTTCTTATTCTCAAGAGCAATTTCCCAGAGCCTGCTAAAATGAATAGCCCGACAGAACAAACATATATATCTGGTACCATATTGTTTCATTACAGTCAAGTTAGGTTATATTTCATTAACACCTGGCTCCTGAATGTTAAGCATTTGATACAGTCACTTGCTATATAGCAACAGATTTTATGCAACTATGCTCCTTTTTGCTGTCATCAGAACAGGGAATCTCATATTCTCTCGCCACCACTTCTTTGTGAACCTAAGTTGAACCAAATCCAGAACCATCAGGTACTGCTAGCACACCTGTGTAGTGGTACACACTTGTGCTGGAGCAGCTGCAGTCTGACTGTAGATGGTTTGTCAACAAAGGTTTTGATTTTCCTGTATTTTGATGGAATCTATGTAATCGCATCTCCCTTTGGCTTCAGCTTGTGTTTGTGGTATTCAGGAGTTCGGATAAGTAGGTACTTAATGTCTGAGTGGGTATGTATCTACAGTCTAGCACACAGAAGTTAATGCAGCAGTGTTTATTTCAGGAACTCCCTACAGTAGTACAAATTATGGCCCCACAAATTCAGTATAGATTTTTCCTGTTTGCTGTAGGTTATCTAATATTGGAATGGATGATCATAACAATCTTTTTCTTCTTCATTAAGGGAGAAAATATCAAAGAGATTATAATACACAGTACTTTTCAGTATAAGATTGTGCTTCGGTTTTTAAATGTACAAACCCAAGAAATGTCATGTTTCTGCTAATACGCTAACTTGCAATATTGTAGGTCAACGTTTCTGTTGGCTAAGTGAAAAAGGAAGAGGAAATGTCAGGCATGGCTCTGATTCTGCGAAACACTTAGGGCCAGTTCTATAATAGGATATGCAAGAACCTATCCTGATTCACCGGAATTAATATGAGTGAAGTGCCTAAACAAGATGTAAGTGCTTCAATACCGTTTTGGCACTGGACATATAAACAGTTTTGTGATCTTTGAAGAGCCCCACTGGCTATGATGAGAGTACTGATCAATGTAAAAGTACTCACATGCAACGCAGGATCAGAGATGACACTAAGTCTTTGCTTCTGTGTCAGTTATACTGATGTTTCATTAGTATGAAACAATATTTATATAGAGCATAAAATAATAATTCATAATGGTTTAGAGCTTACGGTCTACTCATTTCATTATTCAAGAGACAAAATAGCATAGTGAAATATGAATATTTGTTTGTAACTTTCATATACTTTTTCTTCTTTCTTTGTGTACTTGATGTTTTCTTCCTGATGTTCCACTGAAGAACGAAATCAGAATATAAAGATAAAATTTCTTTGTCATGCAGGGGGCTGTATTCACAAAAGAAAGCTGCAGAAGGTATTATAATGATAAATTAATGATAGCTTTAAAAGAAAAATTATCAAAGTGACAAGGCTCCAAAGAATAGCACGGTAAATTAACAGATGCAAAAGTCAGTAGTAAGTAATAATAACAATGTGCTTTTGACTTTGCAGCCAACCAAATTGTTGTCACTATCAAAATAATAATAATGAAAGCCCTAAAAGAAAAAGAATAAAGTAAAATTTGTAGTGGTGACTGCCCAAAAGGATTTAGAGATGGCTGCCTCCCACGTCTGAGAAGACAATGAAAAAAAAAAGTCTGGATTTTCACAGCTGCTAGGGAAAATAAAGAAAAACAGGCACATGAACACATAACATCGTAAAAGGCATACTTCAGTTGAAAAGTTGTACCATGTTATTTTCTGTTATTACTGTCATGTTGATAGTTTATAACTGTTCTACATTGTGATTGACAGACTTTTTTTTTGTAAGGAACAAACGTATTAACAGGCATATATATATATTCTTTATATTAAAGTATGAGATAGCTAATTCACTGTTACAAGGTTTTTATATCAAAATAGGCAATTGTATTATATACGTGTTTAAGATATTAAACGCCACCCAACTGCTCTGTCTACTGTGAATTACTCCTTCAATTCCTGCTGACCCTTTCTGATTTAATATGTTGAATGGGGGAGGAAAGATTTCTAGAAATTATCTGAGTGCATCAGTAACTCTTTTTTTTTGGTATTCTACAGTTAGAAGAACATTTTATGATCAATAAGGAAGTATCTTATAATCACCTGAACCTATTCAAGCAAACCCAAATCTTTCCTGAATGTGGCCTCTCTGACAAATATGTACATAGAGAAGATGAAAACCAAAAGGCAGAGTAAATGCTAACAGGAAAATGGTGGGCTTTTCTTTTTGTGGTGGAAATGTGCTATGTAAGAGATTAATGGGGAATTTATAGACATTAATATACAGTAATGTAAGCTCAATAATAACAGGCTGTTAAAATGCCTCTGTAAAAATGGAAAGAAGTCTAAGAAAGTAGGTAGAAGAATGAGAGAGCTAGTCATATGAAGAAAAGTAGGGTATTATGGGCATAACTTAAATCTGGCTTGAAGATTACATTAGCTGGGCTATTAACGATAAAAGATATAGGTTAGATGAAGCCAGCAGAAATGTGACATGGGAAACCTCTGCCTTCCTTACGAGCAACAGCCCTTAGGAATGAGATTACTTCACTCCCTTTTAGTTTGGGGCAGAGAACCCGGAGAAGGGTAAAAAATGTTGTAATGTCAGCTTAAATCAGCCAGCAAATTTGATGTGCAGAGGACACGTTTGGGTTTTCCTTCCAACTCGTCCACTCCATGCTACAAGAAAAGGCCGAGGGGAGTCAGAGGGTTCCCTTCTGCGTGCTTTCCCATGGCAGATGTTTATACGAGCATCAATTCGCTTGTTCCTTGAGCAAAGAACAGTGGTGACCTGGTCATTCCTCAGGCTGCAGTGTCATTCAGGGTTGAACTTGAATCAGTCTCAGAGAATAAACTAGTTACAGGGATGTGGTCTGCTCCGCCTTCTCCAGAAACAACAGCTGCAGTGTGAAATGGCTGAGTAAATGAAAAGGCATATGGAAAGGTCAAGAGATCTGAAGGAGTAATGGGCGATTTTCTTAACCTAGTCATAGATTTGAGAAAATCAAGTGGAAGAAATTAAGCTGGTAGTATATATGTGGAGATAAAACACAGATGCTATTTTTTACATAATAAGATTCAAAATACTTTTAGCACAAACACTGCTGAGTGACAAAACCCACAAATATGGAGAAGTAAGTATGGAGGAGGTCAAGCGTCAACCTGAGATTAAAAGAAAAAATAGAGGTGAAACAGAGGTGTGTCCTGTTAAACATCAAACCAACATGTTTCAGGAACAAATAATGAAAATCCAATGGGTTGAGGTGCAAGGGAACACAAAGATATTTCAGTAAAACTATTGAACATACTAAAGGTACTTAGTGCCTCAAGCAGGTAATAAATGTAATATAAATACCTATACAGAAAGTACTAATAAAGTATTAACACAAAATTAAGAACATGGCCAACTAATTCTGGATTTGACTAACAAGCTTTGTCTTAACATTAGTTCCAGTTTTATGAAGTGCACTTCATATTATAAATTATGAAATATTACAGGTGTTGCTCATTTCTCCACCTGCTGGACTTTGGGAATTGAAGGATCGTATTCCTAAAACCCACAAAACACTAAAATCTTCAAACTGATTTTTTTTTTATGCTTTATTTATTTATTCTTTGTGTATATTGCAAATGCATCTTAGACCTGTGGCTGGCAGCTCAGCTCTTGGGGGTCACCAAAAGGTGACTAAGATAAGCAGAATTAATGCTATGAGGTTGAAGTTTACCACATAGTATGTCATACTCCCTTGCAGGGGATGCTAATCAAAAAAGCTTGAAATGACTACCTTAGCTGAATATAAGATCTGTGTGCATGACAACAGGTTTAAGTGGCTTATTTTTATCATCTCAGAGCTTTTTATAATGTAAAATTATGAAGTAAGGTCCTCAGTTCTATTGTGGGATGCTTGCCCCACTTGGGTAACAAAAGGTACTGTAGCAACAACTGTGGCAACTCTGTGCAGAAGAATCTATTGGACAATTCTTCACTGCTTGATATGGTATGCAGTTCTTCAAGGGTAGCAGAATTCAGAGTAGTCCAGAGGCTGTTTTAAATGGTGCAGTTGCCTACATTAACATAAAACTAACTTTAATTCTCATGCATTTTAGTGTTGTGCCAGAAATTACTGCAAACACCTTTTGTAACTGAATTGGAGGAGGAAGCAGAAAGAACTTTCAGTATAATTTCGTGGACTAATTTTTCAGACTGTGACCTACATAAATACTTACACACTTTTTCTTAGTTTAATTCCTATCTGCCAAGCTGATGACAGGTTTTGCTGGCACACACAAGAACAACTTCACCTTTCCAATTTGAAATATATATCTTGTTTCTGAGATTAAAAAAAAAAAGAGAATTGTGCTAAGACACAATATGATAAAGGAGCATATTCTAATTGTTTAGCCCAGAGAGACTGCATTGCATGTAAATCAGAGGAGAATTTGGCTTATGGGATTGTGTTTATCTCTGGGAGAAAAAGCACACCTTTTTCAACAACGTTAAACAAGGAATGAGTGTGGCCAAACTTCACACGTGTGTAAGGAATATGGTCTCAACTAGTTTATTCATCCTTTAGTCATTATGCTGTAACATATAATTAGATTTCTACTACATAGCTAATCACAGAGGCTGGTTTCAGATGAAGTAGAGAGGCTGGCTGCCATCCATGCATTTTTACTGCATTGAAAGAAAATTTGTTGATAGTGTCAAATTCATATGCATAATATCTGTTGTTGAGAGTGTCCTACCTAGGAGCATGTAGCACTACATTTTAAGGGAGTCCTGAACAAAGGATCAACATCTTTAAACTCTTCTATTTGGGAAGAGGTATGGACAAAATACTTTTGGTCTTCTTGAAAGCTTCTCAGTTTAGTTTTCTCATGGTTATGCTTAGTGTTACCTCTATTAGTTCAGTGATAATAATGGGCTCAGGACATAGATCAGAAGGGACACTGGCCAGAGGAGCCTACGATTGAGGAGAGGTAATAAATTATGTGGTGGACCAGATATATTCCTAATAGAGCAGTGCCTCAAATACATTTTCATACTGATGGGTAATAATACTTCCTAAATAGTTGATTGAGACTACCTGGTCATTGGGAGGCACATTTCTAGGGAAAAAGTGATTGCTTTCAATAGCATGGAAGTCACCTTGGAACAAGGCACCTCTGTGTTCCACTGATCTATAAGAATAACCATGGGGACACAGAAAAGGAGAATGCGGCAGAATAGGATGGCAGAACAGAGATCTATCTCCTAGAGACTTAAAAAGCAAATAAATTGAGTGAAAACCTAGCCTCCTTGAAATCGGCTGCAAAACTCTCATTTATCCTGGTACGATTTTGCCAAGAAATCTAGAGTGTGTCTCAACTAGAACTCTGTATTAAAAAAAAAAAATCTAAGTAGACAAATACATAGTAGTTATAATGCAGAACAATAATCTAAAGACTTTAACCCTGATATGAAATAACTTGCTTTCCCATCCACAGCCATGGCAGCTGCATGCAGAGCACCACCACAGCAGAGCAAGCCATCCTCATGCAGCAGGCAGAAAGCTGAATCCTTCACTGTAGGAACTGCTGGGCGTCTAATTGCATGCACACGTTACTGCTAATTTATCCCACGTGCACTCAAGTGCAAACCCAGCGCAGCCCATGCTTTGATGCACCCACCCAAGGAAGCGGAGCAGATGTGCCCTGCACGTTCTGCAACCAGCATCGGGAAGTTATCAACACCGTGAGGCCCTCAGGCAGGGAAGCGAGTTGCCTTTGGTTGAGGCTGAAGTCACCTTTTTGCGTTGGGCAACGACAGCTGGACCCAGCTCGCTTTCCCTGCAACCACCCTGGTCTTTCAGTCATCTCCTCGCTAGGCTTGGGCAGAGTCTGACCTGTATTTCAGCAGTAACAGATGCTCCTCCTCTCCAGCCACAGAGAGAAGACTCCCATATTGACTCCCGAGCAGTCAGGGGATGTAAACTTGGGTTTCAAAGGCAGTGCCTCCCTACACAGCTGCACTCCCAGATCTCCACCCAGGATGCTCAGTCCCTTCTCAGGGGGATCTTTGGTGCGTTCACAAGCCCGTTGCCTGCTACAGGCATCTGTGCATGCAGCATTATTCTGGCCATGGACACAGCGCCGCAGCCACGGCTTCTCCAGGGCACTGCTGGAGGCTGAAAGAAATGCTGTTGCTGTTCAGCTCTGAGGTAAAGCGAACTCTGGTTCTCCCCATCAACTGCCAGAGGGGAGAGAACTATATTAAGCTTTGCAAGAAGGGATTTTCCCCTCACTCTCCACTATTAATACACTATTTCCATATCTGCGTAGGGGACAGAAATCTATGAAAAATCAATTCCTCAAACTTTCTGTTTTGCTTAAAAAGGTATTTTCCATAGGGAGAAGATTCAGTTAACTCTAGCACAAGGTCTCAAGAGCACACGATTTCCCTGCTAATACTGACCTCCCTTGATTTCGTACACACAAGACTGTAAACATGGATGAACAGAAATGGACAGACTGAACTGCAGGTGCATGAGAACTTAAGAAAAAAGCCTCACAAAAAACTGTTCAGGGTTCCTTTTACCCATCACATCACCTGAGGGTAACCTGTTCCCCATGTCCTGGCTTCCCAGCTCACCGTGGGAGCCCTTGCCGGGGCATGGATTCAAGAGAAGCTGGAGTTGGCTCTGCACAAGTATTCTGATAAGTGGTCCACCCTGCTTTCCCCATAAGTGGGTTGTAGCCTGCCTTCCTCCTGTACTAGTTAGACTGTTACTTCTCCAGCCAGCCTACCTGAGACCTCCAACACCAGATCCAGCTGTGGGACCCTCCAGCCAGGACATGCCCACCTCCGCACCCAGAAGTGCACTGCTCTGACTGCAATGCCATGGCAACCCTCCTTGCTGCTGGTCTCACATTGCTCCTGTCAGACAGCTTGGGCACCACTGGCAGTCTTTGGGCTACTGGAATATCTGGAGTCCTTAAAGCAACACTGAGAAGATGCCTGTCCCAAAGGCCAAGTGCAATGAAAGCAATGGCATCAGGAAGCATGTCACTTCCCCTATCTTCCTGGGCTGCACGCGGGTCACCTGGAGAAAGATACAACGCATAATGATGTCAGGGATGCCTTGTGACCAACCATTTTCCTTCTGCTTGGGGATTAACCACAGAAGAGAGTTAGAATATTCTCTTGCCATTGAAGTGAAGGAGCAGAGCTTCTCACAGGACCAAGTGACGAGTGGAGTCCCTCAGGGGTCCGTACTGGGACCGGTGCCGTT
>Ga0181612_116828_pt1 | contig 12808 bp, 4 predicted proteins | sample HoacroProtozoa21_FD_119630 | JGI IMG/M metagenome (GOLD analysis project Ga0181612, IMG submission 119630) | Hoatzin crop microbial communities from Cojedes, Venezuel. Combined Assembly of Gp0051906, Gp0051904, Gp0051908 | reverse complement strand
TGCTCCATAGGAACTTGGACTACAATTTCTTAGCTAAATAGCTGCTTAAAAAATAAACATCAGTGGCTCATACTTAAGTCAGTACAGAGTTAAGCAGTAGCTGTGTTTTCCAAGTGTAGTATGTCAGTCTTTTCAGCTAAAAAAAAGGTAGAGACTAACATTTTTTCTTTTTTGTTAATGAACCAGTGGCTGCTAGGAAAAGCAAGAGAAAACTATATTCTTTTTACAAATATTTCACAATTAGGGCTGCTCCTGGACAAAGTTACTGTTAAGTGTCAGGGTTACTACTTTGAGAACAATGATATTTTGTAGGATATATCCTCTTTCATTATCATCATCCTCTTCAGAAGAATGGGATAGTTCTGCTGAATATCACTCAGATGCAGCAGTGAGAGACAAAGGAGCGACATCTGGGAGACACTTAGGAATACCACCATTTCAAGAAGGCTGCGTCTATATTTCAAGAATACATAATATGCCACCATTTCAAGAAGACAAAACTTATATATACAACCTGAAAATTTACACATACTCTTAAATTTTATGTTAGCTAATCTTATATATTAAAGCATCTTTTTTTTCAACTTTATCATGTGTAGAACAAAAATCTAGCATTAACAGCAAAGTTGTATTCTCCAACCACATATGTTCTAAAATGAATATGTTTCAGTAACGCTTTTGTCTTGGAAGCAGTAAAGCAATCAACTTTTACTATCAGAAAGCCTTCCTGAAAGGAAATCTGAGGTGGGGTATCTACATCAGTGTAACAGCACAGCTCTCTACAAAGCAGGACAGTGGATTTCCCCATGTTCTTCATTGGAAATTTGGCATCCACAGGTACTGGACCATGACCTGAATGAGTCAGACATGTATAAGACTCTCTACATCACACATACTTCTAAGTCCTTCAGAAAAGTGCAAGGAAGTAAAATTAAATCTAAATTATTCATTATGCTACCAAACCTTTCTTGAAGAGGAACTACACCTCTAAAGCATTTGTGTTTCAAAAAATCTGCTTAAATTTGTATAAAATTCTCTGATCTTGTTTGTCACCTATTTGTTTTCAAGGTATGGAAAATTCCAAAGACTTAATCTAGCTGGTCCTGGGAGAAGAAAGAAAAACTCAAGCATAAGTTATGTGTTTAAAAATGTGGCAGCTTACTGGAGAGCATTCTATGAGCACAAATGAAGGTTAAATTGGGAGTACATTACTTGCCATGAATTATTCACTGAGAGCTAAACAAGGCACGCTAAGAAAGGAGTTTTCTCACTAGTGTTGAGCTGTTGGAAGGTTTGGTTGCTGATTTAAACTGGTGAGCTAGGCTCCCACTACAGACAACTCTGATAGGTATTTGCTGTGGTAGTCTGCTTCCATGATTCAGACATCTATTTTAAGACAGAGAGAACTGCTCCTTACAGCTGCCTATCTATCTTTCTGTGGACTATGGCTCCCTGCCTATTTTACACTAGAAACCTAAATTTTGGGTGATTCAAGATGTACTTTATAAATCCTATGGTACCAGCCTAAAAACTATGTGTTTCTAGAATATGAATTTTTGTTCCTTTTCACTCTCCTACGTCTAGCATTTGAACTGAATGTAGAATTTTGGTTTTATAGAAATGTAAATTTCAAAACATTTTCATAGTTGGCCTCATATCATATTTGGATCACGTGAGAGATGAACAATGTCAAGACATCATCTCCCCAGTCCATAACTAATTTAGAAACTCTCATTAATGATACGTAGTTTTCAAAAAAGCTAAACCTCTGACCTCTCACCCCTTCCTCCCCAAAGGGGGAAAAAGTAAAGCAATCAAAAGGAATATATATAGCACCTCAGCTCCGCCTACCACTTAAAAGCTTCCCAGACAACTGGAAGGGGAGATACAGTGCATTCTCATGTTCACTAATTCTAAATTTCTCCCCAATTTAGGACTGATTTATTAGCTCTGCTTGAACCCTTTATTTCATTTTTATGTTTTAAATTTCCGCTACTAGACAACGTATCAGCCATAAGAAAAGCATGTTGCAGAATAAATCTCAAAGTAACTGACAGCTACACTGACTGTTCAATACCACCAGAGATTATGATAGCCAGAAACTTCATGTTGTTGTAGGTGTATGAATTGCATAAATCAGATGCAAGCATTTCAGTATTGCCAATGCCGTGCCACACTAGACATGGACAATATGTATCTTTCTTCTTTGCCCTTCTGTGAGTAAAACAGATACTTTGTCTGTCATCAAATTCCTGAGAACATGTCATAGCTAGCCTACTATACAGGTGTCCATACAAGCATATTTACATGTAGGGCAGAAATTCTGACACTAGCAAAGTTTTACTTGATACTTAGCTAGTGTTTTCCTTTCACATACTCTAATGACAGCTTTCTAGTATAGCAGATCCATCTTTTCTCTTTTCTTGATGCTCTCCTTCAGTAGTTGATTAGCAAAGCTATCTCTATTTTTAACCACTGAATCAAATCCAGCTAACTTCCTTCTACACATTTGCTGCCGTATTAAATGCAGAAGAAAGAATCTTTAATTAAAAAAAGAGGAAAGGCATCAAGTGTTTCTTTTTCTTGACTTAGGTCTTCTTTAAACAAAAAGGTGTTCATCAACCTTACAACAGCATATTTCCTAAAAAAATATCAACATATAATTGCAATGGGAAGTCCTACCTGTTCATTTCCCTTCTGTGATAGACACATCTGCATGTCCATTACTGATGTACTACTTCAGATCATTTTCAATGACAATGAAGAGCAGTTCAAATTGATTAAGGGGCTTGGACTTAACTCATTTGTTTTCTTACAATAGAGAACCTCTAAAAGAATACAGATAACAAGGCACCTCTCATCGTGATATCTTTTTGAAGTTTCACTTTCTCAAACATAATAAAACCTAAATATTAAATTATCATTTCTTTGAAGAAATATGAAACTTTTCTCTCCATTCTTTTATAAATCAAACAACTCATTGAAAGCTACTTTTCCTCTAAATAAATTTTTCTTTAGAGGAATATGCTTTTTCAAATAACATTACCTTTGTCACGGTCATTTTTGATAAAGTTTACATTTACACATTCTTCCTAAGAAGAGCTACATGGTCATGACTGTTACGCGCTATGAAACAAATTCTGTCTCAGTTGTAAAGTACAAAAATTAAAAAATGTTATGTCAGCTACGAGTTTTGTCCTATTTAGATAGCTATAATTGGGTTGGTCTAAACCTCACAGATTTTTAGTATTTAAGTTGGTCTTGTATCAGTCAATGCTTCAAATTACCTCCTCCTCACCAAATCTTCTCTTCATTCTCCTTGAGCTCTGACAGATTTTGAAGCCAGAAACTACTCCCTGACTCTAAAAATTCTTTCACGCTCAGCACCCTCTCTCCTCATGTTTCAGCTCTGCTACCAAAGTGAAATCTTGTTTTCTTCTCTCAGTTTTATGCCACATCTTCTCCAAAGCTGATTCTGTAGCCCTCTGTTTTTGACACCATCTTTCTCATCCACCATCTTAAACCTATTCTTATATAGTTTTAAACACCAGGTTTATATTGAGGAGCCACCATGTAGCCTTCTGTATTAAATTCTTACCTCATTTTACTTAGCCATGCTTCTCATACCCTTTTCTGATATTTCCATGCAAGCAAAATGTTAAAACTGGGCTTCAAATAAGCATTATTCGTTACTGTGAAGGTGATGAGGCACTGGAAGAGGTTACCCAGAGAAGCTGTGGATGCCTCCTCCCTGGAAGTGCTCAAGGCCAGGCTGGATAGGACTTTGAGCAACTTGGTGTAGTGGAAGGTGTCCCTGCCCATGGCATGGGGGTTGGAACGAGATGATCTTTCAGGTTCCTTCCAACCCAAGCTATTCTGTGATATTATGGTTCTATGATTATCTCATAGGTTTTTCTGTCCCATGGATAGCCCTCTCGCTTATTCTTGCTATCCTAAAATGTTTTCAGCATTGATCCTTCATTTTGGCCAAGACAGCCTTGCTATAACTGAGTATGATTGCTTCCACTTGGACAATATTTCTAAGAATTATTCTGTCCAGAGTCCCAAAACATGATCAGACCTTTACCACCTGTTCCACCAGACTCAGCTGGTATCACCACTTCCTAGGCAAAAAGACTGCCATGTCTTTCTGGCTCACTACTTCAGCAGTATAATTCCATTTGTATGTCCCAATGTGTGGCCCCTTCTTGTGTGAAATTTATATTTTCTACATTAATTCCATTCTCCTCCCTCTTAGACATTTTCATCTCCACTGTATCTATTAGTTTGTCAAGCAGTTGACTTTGGTCTGATAATAAAGACTCCTTCAGTCACCAACTTTTTTGCTTCTTTTTCAAGCATTTTGTGCTTTTCATGCTGACCCTGTGTGCAGGGAAAAAGACCCCCCATGAAATTTCATATCCTCCCAACTCCCTTTGAAATTACTCCTCAAGACATGCTCTTCCTAGAATGGCCAGAGAATGGCCGTGTCTGACAATGGGTACAGAACAACAACTTGAACTTCTATTTTCTATAAGTTTGTGTAAAATTCTAGGTTTGCTGTGTTCATGTAAATTTTGCTACTTCAGAAGATCCAGAGTCATACTGTCTACATTTTGTGGTGATTACCTCCTCTCCAAACACAATTGTTCAAGCTTCCTTTTTGCTATTGTGTCACATGTCTTGCAAAAATCATGAGCTCCTTGGCAGCGTATCTCTATGGCACACCTTGAATCTGTTTCACATACGCCTGAAACTTGAGAATATTCAAAGAAATTAAGAAACAGTTATGCAAGGACTAAATTAATTTTAAATTATTTTAAGTCTGTGTTGAAGCTGGTCACAGACACAGTGTAAAATCAGAGTATACGTACTAAACTGTGCTTAGTGGTTTCCTTTGTATAAATAATATCCTTGTGATGATAGAGATTTATAGTTTATTGTATTGGAAAACTGTTTTAAATGTTTTTATAGAAATCTACCCTAAAATGAAATCTAAACTGCAGCAGTTATTATTTGAATCTACTTAATTTAAGCAGCACGTATAATAGAATGTGCTCACTCTTGGTTGCTTTAGAGACCAGCTGGGCTGTATTTCAGTGTGTTTGCATGAAAGCTAGAAAAACTAGAGTCAGCCTTTTCAGTATACTGTCAGCATTTTACATATACCTTTGAAAGGTGGTTTGTTTGGTTTCTGTTACACATCCACAGGAAGGTTAAAAAATAAAACACACTGGGTTGCAAAGACCATTCTGAATTCTTATTCTCTTTTAATTCCCACCTTAAATTACCTACAAATCTACTAAAAAAAAAAGAACCTTCTCCAAGAATACATCACAGTTTACATGAAAATCATTGGTTCATTTATAGAAAATTTCATAAAGATTTAGATCATCAAATATTTCAATAGTAAAGTTTTTTTCTTTGAAATTCATACACAATTTGAACAATTCAGAAAACTACGTTATATTTGATACTGCAAACACTGTTAAAGACTACTGCTGACATTAAAAACTGACTATAATAATACCTTTTAAAATGTTCCATGCTCATAGACACATACTTCATAACTATTCTCTAACCTGAGCTAGCGTTCAAAACATGCTGGCAGTTTTACAAATCACAGCAAGAGGCACATTTCTGTCTCTGGAATATGAAGTTATAATATATTGAAATTTCATTTTGCCGTTTAAGCAACTTCTATGTATGTAAATAAATTCAGTCCTGCAAAGTCATGTCCAGCTGATCAACACCCAGATAAGGTGACATTTAAGAAGAGAAAAACTGGCTGAGATTTTTTTGCCCTTTTGTTTCTCTCCATTGTGTCCTGTTATTTTGGACAAGAACACAAACAGATGATTCACTTTTGCCTTTTACAACTGAAAAATAGGTCTTGGCATATAAACCATTTCTCAGTTAGCATGTCATTCTTGCAAAGATAAGGATGAACTACTAGGATGTTTTGCCTAAAACGTTCTCAATCTAATACACATTGTGCTGATTGCAGCTGAAAAAACATGACTTCTTAAATGTTTATTTTAAATTTTATTTAACATTGTTAATGAATTCAATAATTCTATGAACACTTGAAGCTTAGTTATCCCAGTCTTTCTTGCTGAAAGAAAGTCCTCCAAACAGTGCACTGAAGTTCTCCTAACACATGGTTTGCATCTGTGCTGTTTTTTCCTCTAGCAATAGCAGTTTCCCCACTGAAGCCCTCTGCTGATTACTTGCTTTATGACCCTTGGCCAGATGGTTCAAAAAGTCATCATCTTAGAGAAAGCTCTGGGCAGAAATCTTTCTTCTGAAAAGGCTTACACAGAAGGAGATTATAACAACCACTAATTCTGCCAATATTCTGTCTCAAAAAGACACCTAAGGAAAATAAAGACTCAAGAATCTTTCTGATCTTTAATATTCAACTGCCTAGAGAAAGAGAATAACCTAGAAACAGAAAAACCTAATTTTAACTCAAGTAAACTAGAAACCCATTTAAAAGCCACACCTACTAAAATGATGATTGCAGTTCTCAGCTTTGCAGTTCATAAAGGATTCATGTCTGAGGGTATGCATATTTTTTAAATATAGGACACCCTGCATGCACAGTCCCAGTGAGTGAAGCAGTAGCATCTGTGGCTCCTTGCCCAACACAGAGGTGTGCAAGGCTGCAGAGGTCTCAGGGAGGAGGCTGTGCTCCCAGAAACGCACGGAGTACCTTCAGGTCTACTCATTCACAACCTTGTTAGGGATGACTCTGTATTTCCAAAACGTGGGCCAGCAGCTGTTTGTACCAAAACAATGTCTGCTCTTGCCTTCTCAAAGAACAAGGATGTCAGAGAAGGTTTGTCTTGCTTTTTGAAATAAAGCAGGGCAAAATCTGAGACTAGTCTTCTAGGATCTGAGTCTAAGTTTTAAAAAATGTAGATACTGACAATGAAATCTGTAGTACTAAAAATCAGAGTTTAAACGTATTAATTCTGTAAGTTCATAACCAATGCAAGATATTTCTAGACAAGTCAGATTTGCAGAAGATGTCTTTCAAAAAATGAGCTGATGGTCCTAGAAAAAGGAACAAAGTTTGTTTACATGATCCTTTCATCTAGATCTAAGAAGCAGTAAACAAAAGACTAATGTGAATTAGAACCAAGTGTGTTCTTAGTTTAATCTAATTCTGTTCATTAATTAGGCCTAAGAAAAAAAAATGCAGTACCTGTGAAGAAGAAAGAGATGCTGGAAAGGGAACAAATAGCAGATCCATAGAAAGCAAAAAGAGAGAAACAGCATCTGTAGAATAGAAGGTGGCCAGCAGGAGGATGGGGAAAAGATAAAAAAAAACCCAGTGTCTCTGTGGATTCTATTAATTTTAATGTCCGGTAAAATAACAACTTTTAATTGCTAGGCTTGCCTTTTGAAGATATTGTTAGGTGTCCTCTTTGTGTCACACTTTGGGATGAGATATAACGTGGCTGATGTCGTTTCTGACCTTCCTCCATTGCTCCAGAAACATGATTCTAGAATGCAGAACTTTGTAGTTTGACTCGCAAAGTTTCTATGACGATATTCCTTCCATGAGATAGAGTATATTACGGTGATGAGGAGCAGATGTAGGATCCATGGACTTTGATATTTCTGTTCTGAAAGATACTGATTGTGGTGGCTTTGGACATGTGTTGGCTTTCTTAATATTTGAAAACATTAAAACTCTGCTTGTGGCCCTAAGAGTTTTGCCTTTATAGCTCAGGCAAATCCTTCTGGTTTTGCTTTTTTTTCTGAGAATGCCATTTAAAATAAGTCTGTTTCAGCTTAGTATTCTAAGATGGAGAGGTGGTTAACAGACTGTTACAGAAAAGAGTAAGAAAAAAATGCACTGGAGCTTTAGAAAAACGTGAGTTATTTCCCTGACATACAGTTCTCAGCAACCAAAATTTCAATGAAGAAAAGCCATTGAACATCAGAATAGTTACATCACTACTCTAAAAAACCTTAAGGCCTCTCCTACAATACAGTCATCTTTCATCCTTTACATATCCTGGTTTTGGCCCCGTTTTAGTTTGAATATGGAAGTTATTTGATCTTTTATCTCTTGTAATACGTAGTATTTAAAAAGATAGTAATAACTTGAGTCTTTCTCTCCTGCAGGGATTTATCCGCAGATATATGCAACTGATAGAACTTCAGTAATTCTAATCTGTGGTGTAGACATGAATCTGTGGTTTAAATCTGAATATACATGAAAACACCACATTCAAAGTTATGCCACTTCAGCTTTTTTAACACAAACCTTTTAGATAACCTGGAGCAGCTTGGTAGGTACAGCACTCCAAAAAGTAACCTGTTTTCTGGGAAGTGGAAAACACGACACGTATCATAAACAGCGACTACTACTGTCAAAAAAGAAAAAAGGCATTTCAAAATAAGACCTTACAGAACATACTTTACTTATCTTCAGTCTAGACTTCAGATCTCAGTGCTGCCCCGTTGTTTATTTTCTTACCAGTATCTGAAATCAGTTCAGGGCCCCTTTCAGGCTCAGCTGATGGGCCATTATTCCTGAAGGAGTAAGCCCTGCTACAGCACACATACCTGTACACGAAGTGTTCAGATACAAACTGCTCAATACATTTAGTGTACATGACAGATTTTAGATACACACACTGATTTTTTCTCTGTTGCAATTATTTATATATTGAAGTTGATGATTGCTAATAACACTTTCCTGCCTCATTTTGCATTATAACTTCAGCAAACACCATGTCTGTGTTACAGGAAAAAATAAAGCACAGAAAAAACCCACGTAAACTGAGTGTTTATTTACATTGGTAAAGAAAAAAGCACCATCAATGACATATTATGGTACTTTTTTAAAAGTCATTTTGTAGGAAGAGTAAGATAGAAACCTCACCTAATAAATATGGCCCTATGTTTTTTTTAAAAAAATATGATAACTATCACCAACAAAAAAATAAAATAAATAACCAAGAATGAGCTAAAGCATTTGCAGCTTCATTAACCAAGTTTGTATTTGAATGAGCAACTGGAGACCCTCTTCACCTCTCAGGAGCATATCTTTTTTCATGTGTGTTCTGCTGTCACTTTTCTCTCCCAACATATAAAAATTTGAAATATTAAGACATCCATACTCCTGTGTTATCCATTTGAATTTCATGCTACATGATTCTCAAAACTTCTCACAGTCCAGGTATTTTCCTTGGGTTTAATCAATCTGAGTTATTTATCATGGTATGTCACTTTCCTAACAGTCACCTCAACAAGGTAGGTTCAGTTCCGTTCAGTTAGCATGGTTTCACATGGATCTTGGAAAGCATTTTTCCCTGTAAATGTGCTGGTATAATTAGCAAGAAGCTGAACTATCTCAGCATTTTTTTTCTGAGCACCATTTTGTAATTTTTGACTACTTTATATATCAAAAATCTCACAAAACATGCAAGTCTTAAAGTTGAACCAAATCAAACAGATGCCGAAGAGCCAATTCCTGAAATTTTTTCCCTGTACTTTGGTCTGTCTAACACACTGGACAATAACAGCAGGGTCCTACAGAAGACTGTGCATGAACTTTAGTGCATACAAAATTACAAGTAAAATGTATGGTTGTTTTTATAGTATCTTTGGTTTCTGTATAGTAGGATCAGGAATATTCAACATTGAACAGTGTCCTACAGATGCACTGCATTGCCTAGTTTAACTGGGCTTCCAGAATTTTTCGTTTTTGGAGAGGAAAAATTAAGTACAAGTTTTGTATTTATACTAAATTCACCATGGTAGTGTTGCTGTGAAAAAGGAATTAAATAAATGCTTCTGCAATTACAGTGGATGTGAGAGATACAGCGCTGATCAACAACAATGTAAAAATTTTATGAATATGGTCTGAGGCTCAGAAGAACTCTGCATGGCAGCACCACTGGCCTGCCACTTTTGTCTACAAAACAGCTAGTGATTTGCCATAAAATTTTGCTTTGAAAACTGTAATGAAGTTGTTTTATGACTCTAATCGAAATCTGCATCAAGGTGCTGGTTGTTCCTGGTAACCTGGAATGGCTCTGACCTATGCCTGGCCATTACAGAAATTATTGGTTATTTATTATATAAGTAATTATAATAGATTAATTTATATTAAGGGAAGGGGAATATATATCTCAATCTCTTGAACTCAGTAAGGTATATCCATGCAGGTAACTCAGTGGGGCAGACAGTCACCTCTACGAACCCCCCCTTTCCTAAGGACCTGCAAATCTTGTTTTGTTAAAGACAGGTATTACAGATCAAAAGGCTCTAAGCAGCTGGGAAACAATTTTAGCCCTGCAAAAGAGAACTAAAAGAATCGAGCTGCAGCAGTATGATGCAGATTCTGCCACTGACTCCTTTGACAGTGGTTGTATGTTACTGTAGTACATGACCTCTTTCATTTGCATGCTTTTCCCCCCCAACAGTTCTTTCTTCTCTCCTTTCCACTCTTTGCCCTATACTTTTCTGCCATATAGCCAAATCAAAGCTGGATATTAAAGCTGTAAAAGTTAATTCTGTGACTTCTCTGAATTTTCTGCAGGTACCCATTTGTTAATTTACATCTCTCAGTTCACAGGTATTACAATGTTACTGTGCAACCCAACATTTGTAGATGAAAAGTAGTATCAAACTATTCTGAATTTTAGCTTAAAGAGATATTGACAAAGCCTAAGCAAATCACTAGATTGTTAGAAATACACAAAACAAAGTCAACATTTTATCTTCCTGCCAAGTATGAAAATAAAATTTTTTTTCATAAATGTGCTATAAACAAAGTGTTACTGTACTAACGGTAAATAAAATTGTAGTGCCAGTACATATACTTAGTGACACAACAAACAGAAAGAGGTAACTAAAGCAGGCAATTTGTTAGCCAGAAATAAATTCAATAAACATGGCAGAAATTCTGCAATGACTTTAATTACAGAACAAGAATAGACAACAGCTATAATGAAAATCAATTATTTAGATTATACATAAAAATGTTCCTAAACTACAGATGTAAAATGTATTAAAGAAAAAATTCCCCCTCCTGAAGTATGTACAGCCATAATGTCTTTCTAACAGTATACTCATTCTTTAGTTTCCTATGCTATTCAGTATAAATGCAAAAATGATGCTGCTGCACCCAAGTTAAGAGCTGCAGGACTTCAAATGCAGGTAAGAATGCTTTACACTGTTACCACAAACTGCTTTATAGACTGCTTTACATTATTACCGTAACTCCTAAAGCAGCTGTTTTGAGGTGAAATGACTCTGTCTGTAAACCCAAAGAGCTGGTATGAACAAGCTTATGTCTTACTGAAACAGTGTGTACTTGGAAGCAGTTTTACTCTTATCCTTTTATAGTAACAGAGTGTATGACATTTAGCGGTGAATTCAATGTTCCAGGATAAAAAAAAAAAAAATTGTACCAAAAGGAAATGTTATCTAAACCATTTAGAAGTATCGTATGAGATAACATTTACAAAAAATTGCTAATAACATCCATTTATTTCTCTTTATCAAAGTTAAGAAGCTGGCAAACTGCACCTCAGTCAGACAGTCCTGCGCTGTAATAAATAATCTTCACTGACGTTCTCTGACTGCTTTTTATCCTTCTTCTTTTAAACTTACATTAGCTATTATAAACTATAGTCAAAACAACAAATTAATTGAAAATGAATGGTCCAAATTATGAAACATCTTCTTGGTCAAAGATCAACTGTTCCTTTGAAAGGGTGAAGAGAGTGCAAATTAAGCAAATGTCTCTCTCAGTGGAAAGCGAGCACAGCTTTTCCAGGATTGTCTGCTGCTTTCTTTGCATCTTACAACAGTTCCACTACACAGCTGGGAAATCTACATCCTGAAAGAGTATCAGAGAAGAGGCTGGTGAGTTTTGCATGCTAATAGCAGCCTGGGTGAATACCTTACACTAAAACATAACAACTTTCTACTTTGAACTCAAGAGGAATGAATAGGGCATCGTGAGGAGCAGTCTGGGTCACACTTCCACTCGCTGTGCTGTGAAAAGTAGAATTTTAAATCAATAATGTCTTCAGGATGTGACTGTTGAAGGCACATTTTCCTGCCTTGCCACCTTCTGAAATGTAATTTCCAGTCTCACAGACTAAGGTATTTACCTTAAAACTCCTAGAGTCCAGGTATTAGATTGAAATCAGAAACCGCATCTTGAAAAAGCTCCTGTTTTTTCTGGTTTTGGGATACCCTTTTAGATTTAACCACTCAAAGACAAAAGAAAAAGAAAAGACTTTTTAAACAAACTCTTGTGATTCTCCAAGGCATAATTAAAAACAGTTAGAGCTGACAGTACTGTAAAGAATATAATATAGTCCAGTAGAAAACTGTGATCAGTTCATTTTAATGGAGCAGAAAGGGAGTAAACCCTTCTTGGTTTGGAGGTTACCATGGACCATCCGAGTCCTGGACCAAGGACCTCTCCAGATGAGCATTTCTGCTCTGGGGAGAAGGAGAGATTAGCGTAATGACACTGGTCTTGTTACGTCAGCTAGTCCCGTTTCACCAACTGGAAGGATTCCCAGGTTCTTTTATTCACTATTTAGATGCAACAAAGGAAAAATCAGGGCCCTCACACAGCACTCACTAAAACCAGTCCAGCTAGCACTTTCTGACAGCATCAAGCTACCTCGAAAAGAGCTTTCACATGGATATTTACAGAAACATACAGTTTTGATGTTCAGCATGGATATCATGGTACGATTAAGTGTTTAACACACACTACCTGGATTACTACATATTTCTATTCAAATTTTGTATGGATTCA
>Ga0181612_106259_pt1 | contig 12808 bp, 6 predicted proteins | sample HoacroProtozoa21_FD_119630 | JGI IMG/M metagenome (GOLD analysis project Ga0181612, IMG submission 119630) | Hoatzin crop microbial communities from Cojedes, Venezuel. Combined Assembly of Gp0051906, Gp0051904, Gp0051908 | reverse complement strand
TTGGAGAGTGAGCCTAAATGTTGTCTCAGCATGTCCAGAAGATATATGCTCTTCAACAACTGACTGTACTTGTGTCCCAGTTGGCATGGCAGGAAAATTTGCCCTGTTTTCCACCACTGAAGCTTTTCTGATGACAGTAATACCAAGTAACTTGGAAAAGAGCAGAAGCAGAGACGTCTAGTTTCTGAGGGATTTGTCTCTTGAGGTGGCAACTCCACTTGACTCTCTTCACACTTAGTAAGAAATCTGGCATCTTCTCCCAGTGTCACCTCTTTTCAAGAGACCACTACAGCAATGGGACTCATAACTAGGTAGCAGTTTGCATTAATTCATATAAAGAAAGAGCATCTCTCCCCAGCAGATGGACCTTCATTCTTTTTCATCTTCTTTAGGCTCAGGGAAAACAAAACTTGCTTTGAAGAAGTTGAACTTGCAAACTCTTAATATTAGATTTGTGCATTGCTAGTGAGGTTGGCTTAGCTGTTCACCAAAAGTACGCTCCTCATTGAATGCACTGCCTAAACAGAAGGATGAAGAACCTGAAAAAATTATTATTTATGTCTTTCCCTTCAGGTGTGGCATTGTATAAGAAACATATGAGAAACTCTGCTGAAGTCTATAGTATCTCAGCTGCCCAGCCACTCAACCCAATCCTTTTTCCTCCTCTGCAGCAAATCAAACACTGGTACAGTGTTTGCTGAGCAGACCACTTGTGCATACTGACATGGTGCCTGGGCCAAGGGGGCAGTGGAGAAGGAGGTTGGATTCAGTCAAAGTGCAAGACCAACCCAGAACAGGACTCAACTCTGACAGAAACAGAAGAATAACAAGTTGAAAGAGATGGTTATGTACTACCAGCCAGGAGATGCATAAAACAGCAGCACTAGCAAACAAAGTAAGAATATCAAACGAAGATTGATTTATTGATTTTTTCACTCAATTCACCTTTAAAAAGAATGAAGAAAGGGTATAAAAAGACTGCCAAAGCTACAAAACCAGGGTCAGTTCACATTAGGAGAGTTAGCTGACACCACTAAGAGAATGATAGCAACTAGCCCGAAAATTCAGTTATGAAAGTCATCACAGCTTCACTGGAAACAATCAGCACTGCCCCAGGAGATGAAAACTCTGTTCATCAGCTTTATGGAGTGCCGTAACTCCAGAGCAAAAATCTTCATAAAGAATAACCCTCCTAACCAGAACAGCTTCACAACCAAACTCATCAGTGCTGTTTACTGTAATCCTCCTGCAACGTGAATTTATACACTGTATGTAAGCCTCTCCCATCACCTCCCACTGCACTCCCCTCTCCATCACTCTGCACCCTCCCACAGCAAGGGAGTGGAGCAGGTCACTTGTCCCTCTACTCCACGCAGCTGCCCAGCCTAGCCCCCTTCGCTGCTGCTGCTCTCTACCAGCCTCCCATGGCCATTCCAGCTCCAGGTGTGCCGAAGTCCAAGCAGCAACGAGGAGTGAGCCTGCAGGGAACAAGTGCTGCACTCCCCAAACTAGCCAGGGGGTTTAGAGGGCAAGTATCATCCAGCAGATGAGTTGAAGTCAGGTGATCCAAATTGTACTCCCATTTGATCTTGGGCAAAGCTTCTCACCCCTCTGTACCCATTCACCCTCCCCATGCTCACTGTGTGGCGTATTTAACCTGTAATCTCCTGGGAGAATGGGCTATCACTTGCTAGATGCACTGGCACTTATGGATCCCCGCAGTGCAGGGCATCTAACTCACACTAGATTTTAAATAACATTTTTGCCTCCTTAAATCTTGAAAGGCTCCAAATCTCTGCAGGACAGCTACCATTTTCCTGAGTACCTTTTAATGCTGAAAATAAACTGGCCTCAGGGGGTGCATCAATTCTCCAAGTGGCTTGATACCTCTGGGATTTTTTCTAAGTGGTTTAAGGCTAAGAGAAAGGTGCAGAAGTGTTGTTTCCACACATCTGCCTCTTGGATGACAGCACCATTACCTTCTGCACAACACCATGTTCTGCCATCCCAGCGATTAAGAGCCTATTGGTCCGCCCTGCCTGTGTAGCTTCTACATACCTCAAGACAAAAGACAACGCTACCAGGGGCGTTTTTGAAAAATCACAAATGGCAATCAGGCTTCAGAAACCTCCTTGGCAGATGGGTCACACATCCCCTTTGCAGCTAGTTGCCTTTGCAGCTCCTCCCTGAGCAGGACAACAACAGGGGCAACTGATGGCACTCCTGTCTGCTGCTCTGTGACCCACCACCACAAATGTGCACAGCACACTGATATGTACCACTAAATGCTGCAGGAGCTAACATCACAGACACAGAGCTAGTACCGGCCACCACTACTACTGCCCAAGATGAAGACATCCGGCAAATAAAGAAAACACCCTGACATAAAGTCTGCATGGTTACAAGAGAAAGCAGTACTGCAAAATGACTCCTCAGAAGTCAAGGATCATCCCCAGTCCTCAACCTGAATCAGCAGTGTGCTGCTCATGAACTGATTTAGATGTCCTACCTCTACAAAAACACACCAGAAAAGTATGCAATATGTACAAGAGCTATATGAAGAGGGGCCCAAGCCTCTCTTGAAACATCCCCTGCACAAACTCTGCGTACAAGATCATACCTTCAAAGTGTCCCAAGTGATGGGTAGGCTCCCAGTGAGACACAAAAAATCGGGGGGGCGGGGTGGAGGTTTTTTTTGTAAACCAGTCAGTCAAAAAAAGGAGGTGAAATCCTGGCCTCAATCAGACACAGTAGAATTTGGGCCTGTTGGCCAGTTTTAAGGCAGCCACCTTTCCCTGATATGTCTATTTTGCCATGGCACAGTGCTGCAAACACCCCATAAGCTCAGCTTCCTGACAGAGCACACTGCCAAAATGAATGGGGCTGGCCGAGTACCTCCATAGCTGCTTGTTGGAGAAGGGCACAAGGTTCCAGCCTTCTGCAGTAAGGACAGCTTGTCAGCGTGCAGGTGCTCGGCACATGACAGCTCTGGAGTTCCCAAAGCTCACAGGCATGGCAGGCAAACAAATCAGCTACCTGGGAAAAGTACTCAGCAGCCACCCGCTCAGGAGTGGCTGTGTTTGAATGAAAACATCCACACGATGATCAAAGACAACTGCTCACACATTGTGTTTCAATGATTTAAGCAAGCTTTCACTGGATACTACAGCAGCAGCATTCTCCCTTTGTTTGCCAGGCCACATGTCCAGAAATACAAAAAGCCTTGCCTTGAATTTGCTTACAGCTTCCATCTTTGCTAGCCCCACTTACTGCTTGACACTGCTGCGTAGCAGTGTTCATTTCTAACATGCTAGCTGTTTTGCCAGCAGGCCTAAGGAGATACTGCCCCAAAAGGCACAGCTTCTTTTCAGATCCTTTTCTTTCGCAGCACATGGAAAAGATCCAGTTTAATTTTATTTGTATTACAAAAAAGCAAGCAGCAGGAACAGATAAGCTCATAGTAATAAATATACTATGAAGATAAGGCAAAAAAAATTGCATAGAGTTAATCTACGCAACAACTCATCCAGCCTCGGAGGCCTGGGAGACCTCTGCAGGCTCCAGAGGGAAGTCCCTTACCACAGCGAGGACTGGCAGGAGTGGCTGAAGTTGCTCTCAGTATCTCGTATGCATTCGTTTAATCTGTATTAAAGGCCTGAAAATGAATGTCTCCATAGGCTGCGGCCAATACAAACTCTTCAACCACTGCATCAACTTTTAGCCAACCTTAAAATACATTTTTCAGTCTTTTGTGAAAAATAATTACCAGTCCCAGATACCCATACCTGCAACACCTACTTTCTTGCTCTTCCCTATTCAGCTCAGATCACAGTAGCAGCAAACTCTATGGCATGCTCTCTTGTAAACACACAGGGAAGAAATACCATGGCTACCTTCTAAAACCTGCACAGAAGCTGAACAGAGCAGGTTAAGGAAACAGGTTAATAGAGTGCATTTTCAGAGCACAGAAGTTCTTCTTCGAAGAAGGTATCCCTGCCTTCAAATATCCCATGCAGAACGGCTCTTGGAGGGCACACAGCAAGCACTGAAAAATGCTTTGCACCTTTGCAAAAAGCCATAGAAAAAGTGTGGGCTGAGCGACTTAGAGGTGCTGACTGCTGCTGGGGTACAGGTGAGTACTGGGAGAGGTTCTTCAGCCACTCTTACTAATCCATTTCCTTCCCTTGCTCTGTTACCTCTGAGATCTCAGAACCTGCTGTTCTGTAAAAAGTCATTTTGAAGAGACCTACACTTCTGCCAGCACTGAGCACAGCAATGGGACTTGTTACTGGTACCACAGAGAAATTATGGAACAGATGGGCTATAAGGTACCTGGCACTACTGCAGACTATATAAAACAAAGAGTTTTCTCTGTGGAAATCTGTCAATTTCTGTTTTTCTTAATAGTGCTAATATTGCTACACTTCACAAAACTACTTTACAGATGCAAGGTCTTCACAGTTATAAGTTGCAACAACAAACCGTTTAACATGGAAATGATAAAAAGTATATCACACTCTAACACAGCTTGTTCCCTTTCTGTATGGAGAAAAACTTCAGTGGATTAACTGCACTTAAACAGTCTAATTGGCTGCTGAGGGCCTGGGAAGAATGCAGCTGAACTCCACTGCTACTACCAAAGCAGCACACACCTTGGGTACAGACTGTGATGGGGTGAGTGAACCCTGGACACAGCCAAGTTTAAGGAATTCCACGGTTAGGTCCACCTGCACACAGAATGCGTTTCTTGTCTTTTCTCTTCCTCTCATGGATGTATCACGGAAGGTTTTCTATCAAGCTGTTCTAGACACTGGTTTGAAGTCCTGCGATAGATTTGACTCTGGGTACAGCAAGGCCCTTTTAGGGCTTCCAGAGGGTTGGTGCATCTCCCTGGGGTCTGTCATCTCTAACCAAAGCGGACTGGAAGAGCTGAAGTGGGTGCCAGGGTCAAAGAAGGAGAACACTGCAGATAGCCCAGCTTCTGAAAGCACAGAGACTCCCACCCAGGAGAGGGGAGCGACTGCAGTACGCGGTCCCTGACTTCAGTCAGAAGCAATAGAGTCCCAGCATTGCAGTTCCTAACAAATTTCTTTGTTTGCCAGAAGGGGAAGAAAAATCTACATCATTGCTCCCGTTTTGCTTCCTTTTATGAGCAGCTGTATCACGCTGTGTAAGGGGAGAGGGGAATGCAATTTGCTCCACTCCAGACAGAGGTGCAATGCATTAAGGTGCACCCCAACATACCTCTTGCAGCTGCCTGAGCCCTGGACTGACAGAGGGAGATCGGTTCAGCCTCAGACTCTGCTACCCAGCACCAGCTGGACTGGTGGCTTGCTTCTTGCAAGTTGGGAATCCAGCGGCAGTTTGAAATGACTCTCACTGAACAGGTCTTTAAATACAGAACGGCTTAGGTACTTCTTGTTATAAACAATGTAAGTAACAGAACCCCTTTATCTGAGGGCTGCGTAGGGAAATTGAGCCAAAAACATTAAGCTTAAAATACTATTGGGGACATGTATTGACCTTTAATGGATAGATTTTAATGGTGTTTCTGTGGGCATACAAAGGTGTTACATGTTAAGTTAAACCCACAAGATGCCCAGGATACAGCCAACAAAACCTGAGAGCTCTGTCTCCAGGCTTTTGGGTGCGTTCCAGTTCTGCATCCCTTCTACGGGAAGGACACAGAACAGAGACAGCACTCTACAGGAAGCAATATATCTCCCTAAATAAAAATAACAGCAGGTACCTTTGCTTTTGTCAACCAAGAGCACCCTTCTTTGGGATACAGCAACTATGTGACAATATAACACACTAACCTACAAGTTTGTGTATGTACATACATATACCTACGTATTGATTCTGTGTGTGTGATTACATATATTTTTATATGCACATATCCATAAACACAAAAATCTAGGCACCTGCTTTTCATGCTTCAAAAGAGCTGACTTATCTTGAAAATCTAACTCAAAAGGCTTGTTTTAAGCCTAAACAGGCTACCTATTCATAACTGGTGTCATTCCACCACATGCACACACGCACGCTTTCACAAACCTTTGATTTTTAAATTCCTTTGTTAAGTCCTGCTTTATTTAGATTATAAGATCTTTGTGGCACTAGCTGCTTTTCTTTACCATAAGTACCCAGTCCACTTCTGGCATCTACAAAATAAATCATGGAGGTGGAGACACTGGGTTAGTGTTTCCAAAGTCCTGAACACAACCTCTTCCAGTGCAGTGCCTCAGAATGGAAAAGGAAAAAGTATCACCTGCTGAAACATCACTTCATACGGCTCACTGGAGATGCCTCCCTCAATCTGATAACAAGACTTCCTCTACCCCAAACAAAGCTGGCAGAGATGCCTTAATATTGACAAGCACAGATTGCATGCTTGAGTTTTTGTTAATTGTTTATGGACTGAACAGCCAGCATTTCTTAAAGAAATAGAGCAGAGATCTCAGGCCTCACAGTAAAGCTTTGTATGCCCTCTTTTTAACAGCCGCTCTTTAACTTCTGTGAAAACTGTCTTTGTTTGGATTTGACATTCTCCCAATAGCTTTAGCATTCAAAGTTTGTTTAGTTTGCAAAAATCAGGTAAAAAATGATTAGAAATACATAAGAAATAAATTTTTTTTTCCTGAATGAAATTAAACAAAATAGAAGCAAAAAGTAAAACAAGCTTAGTTTTTTAAACCATGAAAGCAACGGAAGCCAAGACTGGTTTAAAAACTGATCCTTAGGCACACAAACAGAACTACACCAAAGACAGCAGAGCCGTGATGATTACTATCCTAAGAACTACCGAACAGTTGCTTTTTGGGCATTTTGTTCATTTTTTTAAACATGCGTTCCTCTTTCAAGATAAATATGAAAAACAAATAGGAAAGTCCTCATATGAACAGAAACAATAGAACACCAGCATATACCTGTGTTTCCCTGGATGTCCTCTCCCTTGGTTAACGCCAGGTAAGACAGCAGAGCGCAGTTATTGTCCTGACCAGACGCACGTGGCTGCTGCAGGGAGGTGCCCGTGAAGACAACTCCCCAGTTCACATGGCTGATATCGGAGCGTGACCTGTTGTGTCCTGGCTTGAACGTTGAGGCTTCCTCATTCTGCACCAGGATGTCATTCACTGAGCGAGGCCGGTCTCTCCTCCGCTGGCAGATATTGAAGATGTTAAAAGCTGCGGTCTCCCCTTCCCCTGCCCAAGCTCGGGTGTCAGCAGCTGTCCCCCTCTGCACCATGCGCTGGTCTTTGGCAGGGAAAGTTGTCTGAGCTTTGGTTTCCAAGACGCCATTTTTGCAGTGATCCCAGATGAGGCTACTTTTGGCTAAGGAGGCAGCGTTCCTCAGATTCCTGCTCTCTGCTATCTGATCAAATACCTCATGCCCAACCAGTTCAGGGACCTCCTGTACACCGTACACCTCTGAGGGCTGCACAGTCTTTTCAAGCTTAGTATCAAAACTATTGAAAAAGTCTTCAGTCACTTCCAAGGCAGGGCTAATGTCATCAACTTCAAGAGCCTCCATATCCTGTGCTGCCAGTGTGCCCGAGGCGTCGTGATGTGTTGAGATACCACATCAACATCCAGAGAAAGAGCTGCTTCACAGCTGTCCTTGGCACACCATTAACTTAGAGGTGGTGGAGCAAATACATTCACCAGCAACAGTCCTTAGTAGTAGAAAGGAACCGAATCAACCCGTCTTCAGGTGGGAGACTTAACATCCACTGACGAAGTGGGCTACAGACCCTCTACGAAATAAGCTCATAGTGATGGAGAGTACCTATAAAGCAAAGCAAAGTAAAGCATCACACCAGTAAGGGCCTTTTCCCAGACAAGTATGTTTAATTGCATCACTCCTTTCACAGTCAGTCCCCTTAATTCTACCTTCTTCTTCCTCTGGCACCAACATTACTGTGTATGAAGAATCCCTTTGGTGTTTCTGCTGTTCACTGTGTGTGAACTCTGGGTATTATCACTTCTTGAACTGGAACCTGCAGAGAGCAGGATGGGACACCAGATAAAGGGGAACCAAAGTGATGCCATTTATTAACCAAGCTTCAGAAAGCTGCGCTGAGAGGCGGTACTGACTAACATCACAAATGCAGCCACCTAGGGAATGCTTAGTATAGGTTCCCATGCAGCTGTACGAAAAAGCTGAGAAATGAAGGGTTAGTAAAATAGGCCAACCAGCCTCAAACAGGTTGCCTTTTTCTTCCGGATTGCTTGTGCTCCCAATTTTAGGAAACCAACATGAGTTTTACAGCAGCTACTTTGCCTACTTGTCTGCATAAACAGTACTGTAATATTTGCCTAAAAAATCAATGCTATTAAGCTGCTGCAGAGTGCTGCACAGAGAGTTTCTCTCTAGAATATCACTGGGAACCTAAGTGAAACCATGTGGCAACCCTAGCCCCAGACAGACAATGCACCCTACCAGCAAAACAAAACGTACCATATCCTGCACCATCACAAATCTGCAGATCTTTACTTCCCAGCTGTTGACCCACTGGGCAAAACGTAAGCATAGCGGAGGGCTTTAGGGCTAGAACTATTGAAGAGCTGTATTGACCCACCTGAGCTCACGCCTGTGAGGAGGAAGGAAGGGGAGTTTCTGTTCCCTGTGGTGCGGTAAGGGGGTGTCTCATTACCGACTTTTGTCGCACCAAGCTTGCTGCCTTCTAACCTCTCCCTCTTGAAGCTCCATCCACAGTGCTGCCATGGCTGAGGCAAGTGCACGGTAGGTATGTTTAAGCTGGGGAAATCAGTCAAAAGTTCTTGGGATCCGGAGACTGGGCATTTGTGCTAGCGGGAGAAAGCGTTCACAGCTACTATGAGAAATCACAGTACCTAGAGCCTGTACATGCAGAACAGCCCCAAGTCAGAGATCTACATCCCAGTTTTGACCACATCAGCTCAAGTCCTAGAAGCAGCAAAACTGCATTAGCTCAGAGCTCTGCCTACATTAATACACCCTTAACAGAGCTAATTAGCCTAGGCAGGGCTGATAATTAGCAGCTCATTAGCTTGTAAATGCTACTGAAGAGCTACCAGGACCCACGAAGATTTACACTTAGCAGGAAAAAACACCTATTAAACAGCATCAAACACAGATAATACTTCTATTTAAGGTTCTTTTTTTAATCCAGAACAGTCCATTTGCCTAACTTCTATTACCAAAGTCGTTTAAATAGGCTCCCTTTCCTACAGCAAGTCAGAAGGAGGAAGGAGGCCAGCAGCCCCTCAAGGGGCACAGAATCCTGTAGCACAAACCAACCTCCCCCACAGTCACCCACTGGCTTCCTGCCATCCCTGCTTCAGTTGTGGCCAGCCATGACACAGTTGTGTTCCAAAGCAGCAGCTCACCCTCCCTCCTAACAGATCAGCAGTTCAGACCATGATCTCTGCAAACACACTCCAAGTAAATAACTTTCAAAAGCCATCAATCACATACATAACACTGGAAACTTCAGGCCTTTACACTGCAATCTTTCTCCCCTCACCTCTTTGCAAGGATTCACTTCACTAGCCTCAATAGTGAATCAGGACTAGGATCAGCTTCAGAAAGTAAACGTAGAGTAAGACACTGAAGGTAGAGACAGAACCGCAATCAGAGGGCTGAATAAAACAGATATGGAGTGGTTTCAAATCAGAATAGTATGGGAACAGGCTCTTTGCAAAGCTGTGCAACTGTGTCAGTTGACGGCAGTGGGAAATAAAGTCATCCTGGGTATATCTGCACTATCAGCTTAATGCAGTGTGGAGTTCACTCTTGAAGCTCATTCCTGCCAGCAACCTGCGAACAGTGTCCTGTTCCCCGATATCTTAGAGCTTGGGAGCTCCAGGAACGGGCTAAGGGCCATGATGTGGTGCAACCTGTCCACCTACTCTACATCCTCCTACGGCAGGTCTTTAAAACAAGAATGACATTTTGAAGCTCCAAAACCGCAACAGGCATTCACTTCAACAACACCTGCACTAACGTAATCATATGCAACAGGGAAAGCTACAGGCTGGCCCATTCAAAGATGCTGATTCACAGGGGTCCGCAGAGAATACAGCCTTGCTCTCACCCAAGGGACCGGAGCAGCAGTCACTCCAGAAGGGCTTGTGACATGGTGCTGAAGCATTTCAGTGGTAGCAGATACAATGTTGCTCTGTTCTTTATTTTAGTAAAATAGTAAAGGTGGAAAGCAAGGGGAAAAAATTGACACTTACATTTAACAGGTTCATTTTTAAATGCTGGAGGCTTCATGTGGCTGCACGTTTCTCTGGATCCTGTGAAATTGGAGCTATCCAGTGTCATTCAGCTAAGTGTGCTGATGCCAAACTACAGACTGACCTCATATCCAGTAAGATGATGAATCACAAGGTCATGAGAAGATGACAGGTCCCTGCATCACATAGTTCACAAATTGCAGCATTCATACCTTCCAAACTAGTCTGTTTGCCCTGCTCAATAAAGATGTGCAAGGTGACCTCAATGGTGGCAGGCTGATCCCTTGCTACACCACCAAGAACCTCCTTAGATCAAAGAAAGAGTCGTGCCAGTAATTCCCACTAGCACTGGGATTCTGCAATCATATATCCTCCATAAACACAATGTGACATTTTCTGACAGTGGCACTCAACAAAAATTTAATTCAGATTTCTGCATGGATTTGGTGCCAAACGAAAGTAGACTTTGATCTGGCAGTAAACAGCTCCATCAGAATCTCCTCCAGGAGGGAAAGCAGTGGAAATCACTTCCTTCACATGAAGGGGAGAAAAGGCAAACAATAGCGTAGGATGAACTCCTTTTAAATTACTATAAAATGTATTGCCTTATGTATTGTTTCTTGGAAACATCTGAAATTTTCCAAAGACATTCAGCCGAAGGCAGCGAACATGAGAGGAAGAGAGAAGCACCAGCCCAAACTATCAAAGGCTGGCAAAGCTACAGGCAACTGTAAGCAGAAACCTAACAGCTCACCTAAGCCCCTGGGAACTAGCCTTACTGGAAAAAAAGGTGAAGGAACATGGTGCACTGTATTTGGCAAAAACTGCTGGACGCAAGCATTGCAGCAGCTGAAAAACGTGCTTTTCTGTATGTCTGTCTAGCACAGATACAGTTTTCATCCACGAACATGCAGCAGTCAGACAATTAATGTGCTCTCAAAACATGAGTAAAGTCTTTACTATCACAAGTTCATAGTGGCCACATTACTCACATGACTGAGGTAAACCGCAAGGATTGCTGGTCATGCCACGCGCGACACAGAAGTTCAGTTTAGTCCAGATTGCTTCCCCTACAGAAGCCACAAGGACTTAACCTAGGTGACAGCACAGCCTGACAGCAGAGAAAAACCATGGACGACAGATGCCAAGGAATGTGCACCGGAAGAGATCACTTAACTTCCTAATGTGCTTTTCTGGATCCCCACAGGCCAGGGAAAACACCCAGGCATCGCATAGCAAAAATTACAAAGCACAGAATAGGCAAGAGTAGAAAACAATCTTGCAGGTGATACATACCACAACAACAGGCACTCACTGTGTACCCCCATCTTGCACATTATGTTCAGGACTGTTCACTCTAGCTCAGGCAAAAGAGAAAGCTAGAGTCAGTATGTATTTAGGAACCAGTGACTGAAGAGATCCACTTAGCTCACCAATCCATACAAAAAGTATATATAAAAGCTGTACTTTACAGCTTGGTTTCCTATAGAAACAGGGTTTGTGTCACCATCTTGCCTATCTGCCAGTTGTTCTCCTTCTCTCTCTGTCTTTTTGGACTGTCCAGGTAATTTCAACTAGATGTGATAAAGCAGTAGTGTCCTTAAAAATGCAGTTCTTGAACTGTTGTTCAACACTTGAGAGGAAACAGGCCCAAACTCACCCTCCTGAAAAGGCAGAAGCAGGTAAAAGTCAGTCCCATATCCTTTCTAGGAGGCCAGTGCCACCACATGGGTCTCCCCAAAGTAGCCACAGCACAAATAGTTAGTGCGAGATGGATCTGAAAACACTGGGAAGCAGAGGGGGAAAGTAAGAAGGAGGAATAGAAGGCATCACACAACTTGATAAACTGTCTTGTTGGTTTTGGTGCTCACAGGACCTCCTCTTCAGTACACAGGTAACAGAGACGTATAAAATAATGGGTGATACACAACAGATAAATAGCAGCCTCCCCTTTTCTCTCGTATTTGGAGAGAGAATTGGAAAGGAACAACCAATGATGTTCACAAGCAATGTGAATTGCCAGATGGGTAGAAGAGAGAATGAGGATGCACGGATGGCTGACTGTCACACACAAAGTCTTCACCACTGCCTATGCACTTCTATACATCACTGGCACAGAATGCTCACAGAAGAAGTTAGAAGAACCGACAGTGGCAGCACAATGCAATGTAATGCGGAGCACTGTGGCAACTACACAGCAGAAAGATGCTTTATTTATTTACAGTATAGAAGGCCTACTCAGCAAACATTCTCCATCTTGTTCTGACCGGAAGCTCTTTCAAAGCATGATGGCATCTAGGTCTCCCTCCCAGCCAGAAGCCCGCTCTCCCTTAGCTGTACAGGAGGCATGGTATCATAGCTGCTGTGGCTGAAGCCTCAGCATCCAACATCCTCAGTCAGATCCACTGTACTGTATGCCATTCATATGTCACCAAAGGACATTCCTGCTTCAAAACGCTTTTACTCCTAGCGGTTACGAATCCCATGCATACGGTGGCCAGTTCTCTGAGCAGCAACTGAAAGCTGCACTTCTCCTTGCCTCTCATATGCAATATGGAAAGGCAACTGATAACTAGGAATTTCAT
>Ga0181612_157948_pt1 | contig 12809 bp, 5 predicted proteins | sample HoacroProtozoa21_FD_119630 | JGI IMG/M metagenome (GOLD analysis project Ga0181612, IMG submission 119630) | Hoatzin crop microbial communities from Cojedes, Venezuel. Combined Assembly of Gp0051906, Gp0051904, Gp0051908 | reverse complement strand
TTTTCAGTGGTGCCCAGCAACAGGACAAGGGGCTAATGGGCACAATCTGAAGCATAGAAAGTTCCAGCTGAACACGAGGAAGAACTTCTTCCCTCTGAGGGTGATGGAGCCCTGGCCCAGGCTGCCCATAGGGGCTGTGGAGTCTCCTTCTCTGGAAATATTCAAGACCCGCCTGGACAAGGTCCTCTGCAGCCTGCTGTAGGTGACCCTGCTTGGGCAGGGGGTTGGGCTGGGTGACCCACAGAGGTCCCTGCCAACCCCTGCCGTGCTGGGATCCTGTGATAACAGGAAGTCAACCAGTTGTTGGCGGTGATTGACACTCTTAACTGCAGACTTTGTTGGTGACAACAATGACCCACATGGCACTTCTCCAAATGAAGATTTTTTTGTAGCTAGATTTTGCTCTCTATCTTTTATCTAGGGAATTTGCTTTGGACTTGGTCAAGGACATGGCTTTCAGCTTTTTGCATAGTTTTCCCAGGCGAAAAATGTGATTAACGACTAAAACCTCAGAAAATATCCTTTTGCCTTCTGTGATTTGTAGTTACTTACATGCAAAATTATAAGGCCTAAATTGAGGAATGGTCTTGAAACACTTGCTCTCCTTAGCAGGCCTCTACTCGAGTACGGGTGTAGATTAGCACTAATTGGCAATAACTCACTAATGCTTGGTTAGAATACTGCTGTTACTTCCTGATGTGTTCTAATATAATTTCTCAGAGTATTCAGAAATTGACTTCCCCCCCAGGTTTTCTCTGTGTATGGCTGATATGGCAGTATTTATGAAGATTTGCAATATTTTCTGAGTTAGGATATATTTGGTTTACTTGTTAAACCTCTTCAGTAAGAGCCTCGACAAGAGAGTTCCTATTTCTCTTGCAGACCCAGAAACTTATGTGGGACGGTCAGGAATTTCAGAATTTCCTAAACTTCTAAAACCCAACTTCAGCATTTCCTAAATTTCTGAAATCCAGTTTCAGAAAAGCTAACATCTTGTTTTCATTAAAATAAAATAAATGACCATGTAAATATTTAAAAGGAAGTTAACATCAATTAAGATCATGCAAATAATAACAATGAAAAATTAACCCTTTAGAACTCTCACTGGATGCAAATCGATAAAATACAGATGTCTTCATTCTCTTTCCAACAGATTTAGGATCTAGAACAGAGGGATTGCTTTTCAAAACACTCTGCATGGAAGGGCAGCAGTATCTCCCTGATGGTTCCCCTGTCAGTCACTACAACGTCCACAACCTTTATGGATGGTCGCAAACAAAACCCACCCTTGAGTATGCTGCATCTTATTGTTCTTTCAAAAATACGTTGCAAATTATTATTCGCTGTCTGTATTCTCATGACGGTTTCACCAGTTTATTTACCAGAATTTTTTCCTGATAATTTTTCTTTGCATCTGAATATCTTCAGTGTTTCAATTGAGTTAAAAGTGAATAATTTCACCCCAAAAAACCCAACCTCAAAACACTCCTCTGTCCCTTACAAATGGAGAACTAAGAACAATTCTAAACACTTCGATTAATCAATCAATAACAATTAGTCAATGATAGTCTCAAGTGCTTTGAGTAACTCAAAAGTACACAAAAAATATTGTTTCCACCTATTTCTGTGATAATGTGGTTTATTTGTAGTGTTGATCTTCTTTCGGCCTTACATCAAAGGAAGGAAAAAGGATAGAGATTTTAAAATATAGGCTACAAGACAGCTATTCTGAAATGAATATAATTAAAATAAATAAAACACTGCTGAAAAGGGGAAACTCTCACTCCAAGATGAAAATGTCAGGTTTAATATGGTAATTTGCAGACAAATCTATGCTGGCTATTTCAAATAATCGTTTTTCGTTTGCGATGATTACAGAGCAAAGATCTATTTGTTGTTCTGACACCCTTCGGGCAACCAATGCTGTGCTGACAGGTCGAATATTCCCAGCACTCCTGTTCTCACCGTTGTTATTGCCTTGGTGGGAATTTTGTTAGTATCATTATTAAATGTTGCGGACAATTTTCTGATGTTTCAATAACGGACTAACGTGCCCTGGGGCAGGTCACATAACCCCTAAAAATTGTGGAAGTTGGGCTACACCTCCATTTTCCTCTAAAGCCATTAGTCTTAACTGGAAATCCTTAATTTAGTGCCTCCTTGTGCTGCCAACTCATTTTCTAACTCCGGGTTGCTTGACACTTCATTCTTCATTTCTGCAGATGTGTGGGAGACAGTGAATTCCAGCAAAAATCACATCTCAATTGGGTTCATGACTGCTCTTGCTCACAAGGAGAGAAAGGCAGCGCTTTGCTACCGAAAGACAAGCCACCAATTTTATTTTCAGAGTCATATGTAAGACCTTTTACAATTATCTTTGTTCTCATCCTGTTGGTTTCTTCTCCCAGTGCCTTGCGGAATATGACGAAGGAGCGAGGCATCGTTGTCACCCGTTCAACCTACCCCAGCAGCGGAAAGTGGTCGGGACATTGGCTGGGTGACAATACCGCAGCCTGGGATCAGCTCGATAAATCTATTATCGGTATGTTGACGCAAACTGTAACCAATTTATACCTTGTTTCTTCTTGATTTCCTCCCTAATAATTGTGCTTTTTTAGCCAAAACGGGCTAATCAGCTGAGCAATCAGAATTTATGGCCAATTTCTTCTTGATCTTTTTTTTCTTCTTGTCTCCTGTTAAGAATGTTTATGGTTTCTATAAGATTTAGGTTTGGTTGCATGGGTCTGAGCACCACTTTGTCCTCAAATTCATCCCCTGTCACCTTCACAGAATCACAGAGTCACAGAACGTTCGGGCTTGGAAGGGACCTCTGTGGGTCATCTAGTCCAATCCCCCTGCTGAAACAGGGTCACCTACAGCAGGATGCACAAGACCTTGTCCAGATGGGGTTTGAATATCTCCAGAGAAGGAGACTCCACAACCTCCCTGGGCAGCCTGTTCCAGTGCTCCGTCACCCTCAGAGGGAAGACCATGAAGAAGAGCAGCAGATATTTAGCAAATGAACCACAGCTTCCACAAGGTACCATGGTAGCTGAGGACAGTATGCCAATACTAATCATTTCAGAGTTGCATTGACATGTAACAGTTTGGCAGTAAGTCATGGCAAGTTTTAATATAGATGCTGATGTCATCTTGCCGAAAGGAGTTACTCTATAGTAATTACACTCATAGTTGAAGGAGTCAGGGTGATGCTGCAATCCCAGGATGGATGAGGGGTGTGGAAATCACTTTTACCCAACACTAATCAGAACACCTACGAGTTATTCAGGCATAACAACATACCCTCTCTGAACCCCATTTTAATTTGACCTTGCCTTATACGTTAGGTTTTGCTTCTTAATTTCACTTTGCTGACAGAAAACACTTATTCACTAAGATTTTAGAATTTGAGTCTAATAAGAAAAATAATAAATTGACCCTTACTGATTTTATGTGAAAGCTCACTATTTTCTACTGAAAATTCCAACAGTTCTTTTTGCCTCCATTTCAAAAGAAGCAGCAGAAACCGGTTGTTAAATCCCACAATTTATCAAACATTTGATTATGATCTTACCCTTATTACAGGAACTAGGAACTGTTCTTTTGAAATCAGTGAAGACCAGTTAGGAGAAGACTCATGTTGCATGACCCATGATCTAGTTCTGGACAGATTCTGGCTGTAATTTCATTATTTAGGCTGTAGAAGGGGTGTAAAATTAGGGGTTCTTGAAGAGTTCAGGAGTACTTTTAGTGCAGCTTTGTGAAAACACTTGTTTATTAGCTTATTTGGCTCCTTTCAGAACAGGCTCTGCTTTGACTATGCATTGTCCACAGTGGCAAAATTGCCTTAATGTCTTCCCTACTGGGATCCCATGATCTGGTAGACCTCTCTGTCTTCATGCTGCAAGGTGCTGCCCCCATAGAAGCGTCATTTTGACTATTTATGGGGCTCTGCTGTGGACTGAATTGGCTGACTGCACTACCATTAGAAGAAAACATGTGTTTTCGCAGTTCTTCAAAATCAATCATAGAATCATAAAATTATAGGTTGGAGCAGACCTCTAAGATCATCAAGTCCAGCTGTCAACCCAACACCACCATGCCTGCTAAACCATATCCTGACGTGCCACATCTACACGTTTTTTGAACACCTCCAGGGATGGTGGCTCCACCACTTCCCTGGGCAGCGTGTTCCAATGCCCGACCAATGCTGGCACAGCTGGATGCAAGGAGGGGAGATGGGTTGTTTTGGTGTGGGGAAGGGACTGTGTATCGAGATGGTGTACTGCTACTGATAACAGATTGTCAAACAATGTATTTTCAGCACAGATGTTTTGACAGTTATTGCAGAGAGAGGTAGGATCTGGCAACCTTGAATAGTAGGGAGTGTGACTTACTCCTCTCTTGAACTTAGGTGATGTGGCTGTAGCCAGAATGCCCAGGTGAGGCATTTGTAAAATGTGATTTGAGCATGGCATGTAACTACTAGAGAAGCCTCCTGAAAATTGTAGTTTAGATGCTTCTATCATAGCCCATTTATAAAAATACTGTGTTACTGTGCTGAACTTGCAGGTCCATTTGCAAGCCTGAGCCTGCGATATTGCCCAGCAAGAGCAAGCCTATCAGGAGACTCCAGACTAAGAGCAGGAGAAAAACAGGGAGGAGAGCTGAGGAGTAGTGGCTTGACTCTTTTTAACGGTACAATTGCACTACCCTAAACAACATATAAATATGCTATAACGTATTAGAGGCCAGATAATAGTTTGAGAATAAAATCGTGTTAGACTTTGCGATATGACCGACTTTTACATGAAGGGAACAGAAATTGAAGGGATCCCCTATCAATGTTGTTTTTAAATTAAAGAGCAGCACTCTGACATTAGTATAGGAGTAGTGATGCAGCTTTTAAAATTGTCAGCCTAACAATATTGCATATTAGTCCAGTAGATGTCCCAGAACTGCTTTTAGAGATCCTGTGTGTAGCAAGTGAATCCTGTATGTTTGCAAAGCAGTTTGCTTTAAACTCCTTTGCAGTCTCTTTATAGCACAGGACTGGGAAGCAATGCTGATGTTAAGTTGATTTTCTTTTGAGAAAGCATTATGTGCTTTGAATGTCTTCAGCTCCTTAAGGTGATGAGTGGTTTTTTTTGCCTCTTGCAAGGCAATGAGCAGTGGCTGGTGTTCAAGAACTTCTTAATAAAATACCGGATTCTGCTGCAACTACTTTAATTCAGCTATCTGGAAAAATGCGAGTGTTGTAGGGATCATCCAAACATTTTTCCTGTAGAGGTCAAAAACCTCATGCTTTTTACTGTGTTAGAACTCTCTTAATTAATCCAGATAAATATTTTACTGAGATCTATACTTGTTATTGTATTTGTACAAAGGGGTGCTACAGTGCCATTAAACCTAAGGTCACTGTAGGATTCGTGTATCTTTCCATTCAGCAATCGGGTTGCTCCATAGCAGATTCATAATTGGCCCACCTGTTTTCACTTCGGGAAGCCCAGTCTCATCAGATGCATTGCTTGCATCTGTGTTCCTCTAGTGTTTCCACATTCAAAGTGGGCATATAAATAGAAGTTTGTTGCCGAAGGAACCAGTTCTTAAAGCACCTGATTCTAATCACTGTGAGAAAATGGATGTAGCATTAAAAGGGCTTTCGATCAGGGTAACTATTGACAGCTTCCTTTGTGCAAATGTTAAATGCTGCTACTTCAGTTCAGAGGTTTTCCACATTTGCTTGCAGTTGTATCCTTAAAAATCTCAGGATTAGGCAGAGGTTTGAGTCCATCAATCCATGCACTTAGTACCCCACTATTGGAGGCATTCCCCTATACAGTAATTTTCATCAGCTGATTAAAACCCACTCCAAAAACAATCAATTTTATTGCCCTCCCCAACTCTCTAATGGAAGAATGTTCCAGATCTTTATTTCCTTGACATTTGGAAGTGTTCTAATTTTTATCCAGATTGTGTTCTTGAGTAGTTTATATTGATTTGTTCTTGTACCAGTATGGGTCTTGAGCGTAAATTACTCTTACTCACTTCCTGGTTTTATTTCTCATTTTCAAAAGAAGTCATAATCACTGTTACTCTTCATTTTGCAGGCTAAAGCATCCTAGTCTTTCTCATCCCATCTCTTATACTTGACTCTCCATTCCTCTGAACATCCCAGTAGCATATTTTTCTGTGATATGGAGGATCTGAAGTGAATACAGATGAGGTTTTGCTAGCACTACGATAAGAATGTATGTCGACTGAAAATACCTTGGGTTTTTCATGGTCATGTTCTGTTGATGGCTCATAATCCATGCTGCGACCGGTTACCTTAATGACATCTTTCTCTGTTCTTTCTAGTCAGAACTCTGAGCAGATGGATGCAGCAAGAGGTGTATCTCCTTGCTGCATTCGAACTGCTGGATGTGAAATGGCTCCCACCTTTAAGCAGCACAAGACTGTATCATGTTATATGCCCTGTTAATACATCTATATGAAATGTAGCTTGGTCACATTCAAAATATTTCCAGAAAGGGCAGAGAAGCCCCACAAAAAAGGTATGTGCTGTGTAAAAAGACAGTCACATGCACTATTAATCACTAGTGCAGCCTGTGTCCCGCTTATCATTCCTTGCTGGACATTGGACCTGATATTAACCAAAGAAGTTAACATTCTGAGTTCAGGGAAATTCTTGGGGAGGTGATACTGCACACTGAGCATAATGCAACACAACATGCTGCTGTTTGATGGAAAATTAGATAGCAGCCAAAGAAGACTTTGGCAAAGCAGGGCTTTACAGCTGATAGCAAAGCAAGGTCAACCACCCCATTTCAGGCACTTTCTTCACTCAGCATCTATATGTTTAGCCAGCTTATAGGTAGAGTGACGAGGATGGTTATCAATTATTTTGAGGGCAGAACAAGCATTCCTTCTTGAACATCAGTGTTTCTTCTTGGTTGTGTTGCTGAGAATGCGTTAGTGTCTCATCTGCAGTGGGCTGTGCAGTTGTTTTGCTGGTGCTGCCATTTTGGTCTATGCTTCTTCCATAATTGCTAAATCACAAAAAAAAAAAAAAAAACACCCAGTGAATATCCTAATATCCTTAGTCTTAACCAGAAAGAGATTTCCCTGATCTTTAATCCCATAGAATGTGATGGAATTTACATTACTTTTAATCCTTTGATTTTAGTTTTTTTAGCCTAAGTCATTAAGCTTCAGCTTTTCCTGTCGTCAAGCACATGAAAATGGGCACCCCCAAGAATTCAGTTATTCTTGTCAGGTGTGTGTCTAAGATGCATGTAGTAAATCACTGTCACTGACAGAAGCAGCTCCTAACTGATTATCTTAGACTAAAGATCTAACCTTTGAAGGGATGCAGATGAGTGAACTTCATATCATTTCATTAAAATGCAATATGTCTAGATCTGAAAGACTTCTGTATTGACCCTCTTTGGAACTTACATGGTAATTGTGTCGATGGGTTGTCCCCATAGATTCTTCGGAATAGAAACTTTCCAAAACATGAGCAAAGTTCTTAGCTTTTAGTGCTCTATTTTTTTGCAGAAGGCATTAAGTAAACACAGGATGGTAATGAAGATGTAGTAGTCCCTTCATATGCTCCAAAGACTTTATTTGGCTAACCCAGACCCACAAGAATGCTGTAACTTCCTTCATTATTCATGAGAAGAGCATGGTGGAATGCTTTCAGATGTAAATACCCTTACATCTCAATAATCACTGCTATATGCCTGTATAGCAATATTGATTCCTGACCCGTCTTTCTCTTACGTATTGAAGGAGACCTTTGCAATTCTTTCACCCACACAGACGGCGATTGATGGCAAGCCAGAGAAATGGACATGTCAAGGACTTCAGAGCTAAACAGAAATGCAACATGACAAATCTTTAAAAGGAAAGAAAAGAGACTAGAACTAGGAGGAAAAAGTATTGTAGATTTGAAGTGAAATAGAATAAAAGAAGATCTAAAAGTATAAGATAAGCAAATTGAAACACTGCTGTATCTTTAATATTGCTCCATTCATTTTAGTACTACCTTGTCTTCCAAACCCTGGAAGGTTCAGTTTCTTCTGTAGGCCTGACTGTCTTATCCAATCTTCCGGATTTCTTCCTTTGTACCTGATTGCATCACATATACCCAAATGAAGTTATGTGCCTGGACTGAGATTCCGAAACGACTACCTTAGTAACACTGAATAGTAATAGAGTTGAAAACGAGGAAGAAAGACAGCAAAGGATAAATAAAGAAATAAAGGGAAGAGAAAGAATGTTGAAGAAAGAAGGCCCCAACCTTCTTTTACTTCATCTTCCTAGCTAAGAAAAGACCCCTCGATAAACTTGTAGGAGGAAAGAAAAGATTACATATGATCCTTCTTCACCATTCTTTGCAGACCTGCTTTTCCCACTGAAAGACCCTGTCTTCTTTTACCTCAGTAACTATGCTTTCCCATTAATTTTTAGAAAGATGTAGCACTGTACAGCCCAGTGTATTTGTTGTAAGCCAGAATTCATCTGTGACAGGCAAGCCAGATCACGTATCCAATGTGTAATTACAGTATTAGTAGCCTGTGTAACGATAGGTGCCGCATTCAGCATTCCCACACAAGTTGTCATTTATATGTTGTGCTTCCAAAGCCCTACTTTAGACCTATTCCGCTACATGTGACATTGTAATTTTAGATTAATTTGAGTTAGAAAAGATACCAGGAATTTCCTATCTACCGCAGCGAACAGTGATTCAGTCACTTGCCGTCCATCATCTTCTATTAAACAAGCTTCTGCATTAATATGTTTTCAGAATAAATGGAAAACATACTTTCCAGAAATGGGATATGCTTAATGCACATTTACATTTGACTTCGCCTCCTTAAAAATATGTCAACAGCCCCGTAACCAGTGAGTAGCTGGGACTGATAATTTTTTTTTTCCTTCTCCTTGATGGAAGATCTGGTATGGTTTATATATTCCTAGAAACATTTACAGATGCTTTTAAAATCAAATGCTAGCATTATACTCCTCTGACTACTCATACTTTACTGCCAAACTCAGCATTAAAAAAATTAGTAAAAAACCCTGGAGCTGTAAGTTCTGTTCCTAGCTCTGCAGCAGATGTAGTGTTTCTTCAAGTTACTGGATCATGCTGCCTTACAAACCCTTTAAAACTCTTTACCTTTCTTTTGATAGTACTTTGTTATCACTGGAAATATGCTATGTAGTGAGTTGAAGGTGCTATGTTGCATTGTATGAAATTATTTTCTCACCCTAATTGAGGATGGACCCTGCCATTTACCAAGAAAGTTTGTCTTTCTGAACCGAATAGCAAAAATTGTAAATTCCTACTGATTTACTCAAGTCAAAGGAGCATAGACGGTCTCCAGACTGAGGACACAAAAGCAAGTACAGGAGTGCTGTGTTTCCAGTCTACCTCTCACTTGTGACAATGTAAAAACATAATATCACAACACTAGTTCCCCTGGTTTGTACGAGAGGGAGGACTGAGCCTCTGTGGATGTGGTGGAAACTCCATGTAAAACTCAATTAAATGAAACTATTGGCATCCTGCCAGCGTGCAAATGAAACCCAGAGTTCTGCGCTGAGAAACACCTAAGTCAAGAGGACAGTGAAAAGCTGTGATTGGCATGGGTGGTTGTGCTGCAAGTGACAACTCCCTGTGCTTGCTGGTGTGGTGGCCGTGGATGTGCATCAGTGACTGCTGCAGGGACTGGAAGCGGCGTTGCTGGTGGCCATCAATGCACATCAGCAATGACTGCAGGGACTGGAAGCAGTGTTGCAGTCCCTGTCCCACGTGCCCTCCTGCGGGCTGGAGTGGATGGCGTTGCAGGCGGCAGAGCAGACCAGATTCAGATCTTGCTGACAGAATTGCCATTTTAACTGCCATTTTTTGTTTCCTTTTTTTCCTCAAGAAAGTACCTAGGGCAGAGTTACTCCCCCTTTGTCCCACAGCTGTGCAGTTTGAATTATGAGCATTTGTAGAGGAAGAACATTGAGTCCATTTGCCTTTAATAGGGTCCCCCTTGTGTAACTGCTGACAGAATTTGGTTGAATGAAGGCAATTCAGGGAAGAAAACAAATAGGGGGAAAAATGGCCAGCCCTTAGGGAGTGGCAGCATTACACAAACACAACAAACTCATCCACAACTGTGCTCAGGGCTTTATTGTTTCCAGTTTAGATTAGCCAGTGGCAGCCTGACTTTGCTCACTGCATGCTTTAGAGAGTCATAAAAAGGATGTAAGCCGTTTTATGGGGGGGTCACCATCCCTTCCGATGCAGCCATATGTTCACTAGTGCAAACTTTTCACTCCACTGCTGAAAATCTTCTCATCTTAAAAGGGATTTAAAAAACAACTGTTTTGTCTCGAGTTAACTTATTACCAGCAGCTTTGAGGGGGTTAATATTTGTAAAAACTAATCTGGACACTGTAATGATTTGTTCCAGAATATAAATATTTCTGATTGACCTTTGGCTAGAGCACAGGATACTGTGAGCCAGCCTTGTATATGTCACTTTCTCTAACAGTCTGCATCTCACAACCCTTTTAAGCCGATGAGCAACAGTTAACACTATTTTGCAATATTATAAACCACTGCAGCGCAATGAAGATGATGGCGTTTTAGCCTAGATTTCCCTTCATCTTTTTTCCCTGCCACCAGCGACTAAGCTCATCCTCACCATAAACAGCTGCCAATAAGTTTTCTTGCATCAGGAAGCTAGAAATGACCTCTCTCCATTTCCAGATGAACGAGTCAAGTAAATTCCAGGGCATGTTTTCAAACGAAGATGTAACAACCTGCCAAAAACCTCAAGTCAGCCCTCTGTGTAAAAGCATGATCACAGCTCAGGGGAGTTGCTGTGTTTTAGTGGAAGCACATTAAAAACTGCTTTGTAAGGAAAGATGCTCCTTCAGACAGCTCAGTCCTTCAAATATTGCTTATGCGAAAAGAAACCATGATGCATCAAATACAAAAATAAATGCAGTTCCTAAGCCTTGTGATATTTCTTGATGCAGATAAAAAAAGAGAAGATGTCTGGGTCTGCAGAACACCGGGAGGAGAGAACTGGCATTTCTAAATATGCTGCCCCAAAGGGAGTGGGCGTGTTGTCCAGAAAAGAGCAATGCAAGATCATGCTGATGTAAGGAGCTGTAAGTTATGATAATGCAGGTTGCAGCTTGACAGGCTCAGTGAGAAGCCAAGACAGCACATTTCTGCCCTCCATGCCAAGCAAAGCAGGACCATGGGACATATCCAGTGGCCACAACAGTGGCTAAGCACAGGGTCACCAGGGTCATCAGGCGTGTTGACCTGAGCAATGAGCCTATCACAGCCCCCTTTGCCACTGCAGATCTCTCTGGGTGTCACAGAAGTGTATGTGCCTTGCTGCCCAGGGAGCTGCCTCGTGCTTTCCTGGGCGATTTCCAGCATCTCATTCTCCCATGTGATGACTTAGGTTGTGTAACCATCTGATGGGCTGCTGTGCTGCAGTATCATTTCCAAAGCCAGTGACAATATTTCTGCAGGATCTTTCAAATTTTATACTGAAATCTCCAAATGACCCACTAAGATGACCTCATTTGCCTTTAGGAAATATTCTGTTCACATTCTTGTATTCGGATAGTTCTGAGAAATTCGCTCTGCACTCAGTCCATTGCTTTCTCAGAAACTTTCTGTAACTAAATGTCATTCTGTGCAGGTCATTACTTTTGATCTTAGTATTACTGCTGGTTAATTACTTTTTTTGTAAACACAAGTAGCAGAAATACAGATTGCTGTGCGAAACATTGAAGGTTTCATGTAATATCTGGACAAGCCATATTCTGCAGCGACTAAACTTTCTGTGATTAATGAAACAGGAAGGTGATAATGCAATTTATTAATACAATTATATACTATAGCTCATAAGAAAAAGAAACTTTTCTGCACAGCAATAGTAATTTACGGGAATATCAGTAAACACAATCAGAGAGAAATATACTGTCTTAGGATCTCCACTCTCCTCAGCCTTCACAAAGGAGGATGCTCATAACACTTCAAAATTATTACCAGGAACACAACAGAACAGTGAGTATTGATGTTGACTCTACAACAAAGGGTTGTTTAAATCATGTATTGAATTCTAACCCTCCCCCCTCAGCCCAAATAAAAAAAAAACCAAACAAAAAAACAGAGGAGAACCAGAGGAGAATTTTCTGTAACATTTGTGCATCTTTTATCCAAGGGAAGACTGATTAGGAGAAAAAAATGGCAGGAAGGGTTACTAAGATTTTATTTTTTTTTTTTTTTCTAAATCCAAAACCCGATGGTGGTTTAGAGGACTTTTTAATTTAAAAGTTTGGAAAAGTTTGCCGAAAGTGCAGGAAATACTTGTCACCGCGTCAAAATTCGTAAGGAAGGAATAAACCTCCACGTTCACCCTGGGCGATCTGCGGGACGGTGCCGGTGGAACTACCGAAACGTTCCGTTCCCGGAGGCCGGCGCGGCTTCGCCCCGCTGCCCGCTGCCTTTGGCTGAGGCAGGAACGAGCACTGGTACAGGCAGCTCATTGGGGGTGCCATTAATTAAGGAGCAACCGCTTCCCCCCGCAGCGTGCGGGAGGACGCTCCGCACCTCGCCCCGTGCAGCGGCGAGGAACGCCGCGCGTCTGGCCGCTTCGGGGGGATCGATAGCGGATCAATCCCCCCGGCCCCGCCGCTGCCCCCGCGGCCCCGGGCACCGCCGCCGCTCAAAAGCGGGGAGGCGGCAGCCGAGCAGCCCGGTTCGCGGAGACCCGCGG
>Ga0181612_144579_pt1 | contig 12809 bp, 5 predicted proteins | sample HoacroProtozoa21_FD_119630 | JGI IMG/M metagenome (GOLD analysis project Ga0181612, IMG submission 119630) | Hoatzin crop microbial communities from Cojedes, Venezuel. Combined Assembly of Gp0051906, Gp0051904, Gp0051908 | reverse complement strand
TCAGAAAATATGTATTTATCCGCACCTTCCCACCCAGCTTTGGGCAGCCAGTTTCAGTAAGGACAGAATTTAAAAAAAAAAAAAGAAAAAAAAGATCAGTAAACAAGCATCCCTCTCCTAAGTTAGGCAGAATGGGCACCTGAACAGAATGGAAATGGATCAGTCTGTCAGCTAGTCTGTGGAGCACTGAAACCCTGTCTTATCTTTCTCTCTTTAATGTTACAGGCTTTATTTTTTTTAAAAAAAGTAAACTCCAAATTTGATTGTGTACATTAAGTACAAGTACTCAGACTTAACTTGCACACATAATAATTTGTGCACACAATTAGTTGAATCTCTGTGCAAATAGGATAAACTCATATGTCAGTCAAATAATAAAAATAATTCACACTTCGGCTATGAATGAAGATGGTTTAAGATTACTCAGTCAATTGATGATTGCACTGCGGTTTGAAAATAAAATGAGTTACATAATGCCAGGAGTCATGTTTATCTGGAAACTTAACTGTTTGTTTTAATAAGTAGTAAAGTAACAGTATTAATCTTTCACAATCTTTAGTTTTGGAACTCTGTTTCAAGACTGCCCAATTCGTGTTGTAATGAATGGGCTACACCTTTAATTTACTTATAACATTGTGGGATTTTTTAACCAAATTTATGGCTTTGTATTTTTAAAATCTAATACAAAGAATTAATACCCTGGCTTCTCTAAGCAGGTCGGACCTATAAATACCAAGGAGTAAGTAAACCCAAATATGATACCTTCAGTTTGCTTCTAAATGTAGCTAGGGTTTTTATGCTAATACAATGGAGATTTTGTGCCCATTAAATCCCATGCTTTTGTTTGAAATTCAAGTTGATGTATGGTCTAATGTATACAGAATTTATACATGCCCTAGAGAGCACATCATATAACTGCTTGCCTCAGGTCAATAGTTTTGTGCTCAAGTCTGAATAAATATTTCAGTAAGATGATCTTAATCGAAGGGTATCTTATCTTGCTCTCTGTAGTACAGTAATATCCTGTAATCACACGCGGTTCATGCAGGCAGACCTGTGATTATAACTAAAGAAAAGCATGTCCTTATGCATAAAGCACTTCATGATTGTTGCATAGAATGAAGAGAGAGTTCATGCGTTAACTTCCTTATTCTATTCTTTTTTTTTTTCTAACATCCTCAAACAGTTCTGTAGCTGCATAACCAGCAACTGGACATAGATCACTGCATTACATCAAACCAGTAAACCCTTCAACCTTTTCTGAGGGCTGCTACATCCCTTGGGCCATACTGTCCTCCCTATGCCATGCCCACATTGATCTGTTGAGGATGTCTGCCACATTTCATTCAGTTGCTCACAGAAATCTGCATTTTACCTCTTAACTAAACAGCCTGCAAGACTTGGATTTTTATCCTTGTAAGAACATAAGAAATGCTCTACTGGGTCAGAACTGCGGCCCATCCAGTCTAAGACAGCATTCTTGACAGGGGCAGTGGAAGATGCTGTTTAGGGACAGCATGCTTGCCTAGCCTTGAAGCTTGAGGAAGACGGGAAGCAAAGCAAAGGGTGGCTGAATGAACACATGAACACCAAATGAAATATTCAGGGTCAATCTTCTGCGTCTGAGTTCAAATAACACACAAGTGGTGATGCTTTGGGCGAGTTTGCTCAACATCTAGAACCAGCCCTGCTTGCTTGGGGGAACTTAGACAAAACATTAGTAGAAATCGGTCTCCAAGAGAGTTTCTTGGCTCCTGCAAGTATTTTTTAATTCTTCCATCATGAATTATACAAATCCATGTGGAATATTTAGATAGAGCAAACATTCTCAACAGAAAGGTTAGCTAGTAGCCTACATAAGGTTTATAAACTCTTCCCTATTTCCAGGTCTTGCTGTTTAAGAGATATGATGAGATTGCTTTGCAAGAAGCAATACTTCAACCTTCAGAGTTAAAATGCTTTCAGTTATGTACGATGGGCAGAGTTGTGGAAGATGACAGCAAGTTTAGGACTGGAGGCTGGAAAGTTTCCCATAGAATACTTAGTGTCACAACATGATTTCAGCTGCACTTAAGAACTGTGGTGAGGGAAGAGAGAAAAGAAATAGTTAAAAGATTTTTTTCTCAACCAGCCCACATTATGGCCAGCTGTATAACGGCCACTGCTGAACATCCACTTGAGGGATCACTGAATTACTGTAAGCATCATGATGGCTTGTTCCCTGCATTTTTAATGAGAATGGCAGAGTGAGACAGGTGGATTGAGAACCTTAAATCTTGACCATCCTAAACTGTTTCAGCAGCAGAAGGAAAATGATGGTACAAGTGAAAAGTGCACTCACTCAACAGTGTGCCAGTCACCTCTAATGAGGGCTCAGAGCAAGGGGGATTTCATGAACTACCAGAAAAGGGGAGAAAAGTTGTACAGACTTTCACTGGCAGGCCTTGGAAATCATAGCTGTTGAGATTGTTTGAAAAATTCAATTCTATATGCTTGCCTTCTCTCCAGCTACCTAAATCCTCAGCACCTTTTGGGTTGCTCACAGTGCATGACAGTGTATGCAACACTGACTTAATAGGGTTACTCTGAAGTTTATGCTTTGCAGCTGGGATTTCTGGAATTTTGTAAGCTCTGCGTTTATGATAGAAGAAAAAATTATTATTTTTTTTGTAAATTATTCTAGCAGCTATGCCGACTGGGTAGAAACTTTCTGAGATTGCAGAAATTTCAAGGAGAAAAGCATCCTATTTTCAGATACAGCAGTTCAGCTTAACTTCAGCTAAAATGTTTGCTTCCATAATAGTTGCTCATTTGACTTTGCTCTATGTTACAGTGCCTATAAGCAGCGAGCAAGTACTCAGAATACTAACTATGCAGAGAAAGCTCTAGAAAAAAGAAAATGGAGCCTAGCCTTTCACTCGTACAAATTCTTCACTGTGAGTTTTAAATGCCTAGTTTATTGTTTAACTCAAGAAAATCAATGGAAAAATCAGAACTGAGATAAACTATGTGTATTGCTTCAGATTTCACATATGAGATACTTAATTTTAGAGAACCTAGCAACCTGTAACGCTTCTTCCTGCAAGTGAGGAACATCAGTGAACTTACTGTCATCTGGGAATCCCCTAAATTTAGGAACATAACAGGGGTCCTGAAGAACGTACTGTTTTACTGTAAACTCCTGATACTAATTCAGAATTGAATTGTGTGATACAAAAAACCCACATCTTCACTAAAACTATGACTCTGCTAGAGTCCTCTATAATAGGAGCAAATATCAGCCATTGCCTAAGGCTAGTTTACTTGAACCCTTGCAGTAGTGGTTAACTTAACAGATGTCATGATCAGATGCGTATTTTCTTAAGGCAAACACAGGGTATGTGAACAACAGCTGTCAAGATAGATAGCAAATAGACTTCTTAGTGTTATGGTGTGTATTTTCTGCTGTAATTCAGCCAGAAGAATAAACTGAAGGGAAGCCAAGTAAAAGAGATCATTTTAACAAGTAAAAGTACAAAGAAGTGTCCTTCAAAAATCTGGAATGCTGTGTGTGAATGAAAACGCTTTAAGAAGGGGCCCTAACTCTTAATAGAAATGTATCCTGTATCTCTCTTCTTTAGTCCAAGAAAGTATCTTTGAAGACAACACAGACTGATCCGGAAGACTGGTATTCCTCCTGTCTCACTGAGTTGATGCTTTCCTACATTCTCTCGTTCTCTTGTGAAAGAGTAGAGCTAGTGCAACTCTTTTTTTATTTTTCAGTCTGTTTTCTCACTTTTCTGCCACCTAGTCTGAGTTCATTCTGTTAGCCAGCACTTCTGTCTTAGCAACTGTGGGAGCACCCGGTTTCAGATGCCTTTCTCCCCAGTTACTCTTTTGGAAATAGAATGGGTGTTACTACTATAACAGCAGAGAAGCCAACAAAGCTTGCTTTCCTATAGTTTCAGCATTTTCAGTCCTCAATTTGATCTTAAACTGCCCAAAATCTCATTTCTGACTTATGACTTAAGTTTGGATCATGTATTGCCTAATGAAGTGTCAGTCTGACTGAAAACTATTCCCTTGGGGCACTCACAGCGTCTGTCCTGTGTAGATGCTTTGGTCCATAAGCAAAACTGACCTCACACTGAGGCTTTTCCTACAAGTAATACTTACTAGGGTCACTAGCGTCTTTTTTTATGAACTACATCCTTTGTTGAAAGTTGCCAGCAAGCTCCAAAGTTGTTGTGGGTGACACGAGATGAAAAGTGATTAAATAACTCTTGTTTCTGAAAGAAGAACCTGAGATCAAAAAATAGAAGGTTACTGTTTTGGTAACTTGCTGTTCCTTTTATATTTTTCTCTCACTCTTGCTCTCATAACACTACTACTAGGATGTGTTTACACTTTATTCCAACATATTAAAGGTCTCTAGATCTACCAACCTCTTTGAAAAAACCTGCACTATGACCCTGGGCATTACTCATCTGTCTTATTTGAGAGATGATGTTTTATATAATCAGCTCTCTTGTGTCCTGCACCTGCAGAAAATTCATTCCACTCCCCATCCTGGAGTTTAATATTTATCCATTTCTCTATTTATTTGCCTGTTGATCATTTTAGATATATTTTGCAGTAACTTCTTAAAGAAGGCAACAACAACAAAAAAATCCCAACAACACCCCCTACCCTCACAACCCAAAGAACAAACACACTGCCAAGAGCTTAGGCATTTCAAGGTTATGGTTTGTTTGGCTGCTCTGATGAAGTGATTTGAAGAGTTAGTTACTGAATATGTTCTTAGCAGCTTAGATATCACGCAAATATCAGCAGAGAAATACACTCTAAATTTTTAAATAGGTATGGGATGATGTTTTCATTCTATCCAAAGGGACAGATCTCTCAGAAGGAGAGTACACCTTTTCTTATATATAAACATACATATTTATTTTCCCTCATCCTATTAAAAGAAATGGAAGGCTACTTCTGGTGGTTTTAATTAATTAGTTTTTAATTCAAATTCGTCTCCCACCCTCCCTGAAGAAATTCCCCTGCAATTTGCCATCACAGCATTGCAGAAATCTTTTTCAGATCTTGGTAGCTGATGTAAAGTTGTCTGAGAACAAAAACTACTTTTGAACAGATTAAATGTAAGTATCCAAGTAGAAAAAAAAGCAGAAGTAGAGTAGGTGCTCTAGATGTTAAAAATTGACTTTCGTTTTAAGTAGTTTCTTGAAGAAAGAAGAGAGCCTCAGGTATTACATCATGCCATTTCAGAAATACTAACATTTAAACACCAGAAAACTTTTTTTTTTCTGCTGAATGTTAATGATCTGATTTTTAGCCGGATAGTGTCTGTTAAAATGAAATCAGACAGACTTAGAAATGTATTTTCTGACAGGAAGAGACAAATCTAAGCATATCAGAGCCAACAGGAGTGCATGCAGTTTAGGGATTTTGTTGTTGTTATAGATCATAGTATTCTCATAATACAAGAGAGATTACAGAAATACGGCATAGTCTTATTTTGTCTGACATTGTAAAGAAAGACAGACTTAAAGGATTAGTCTTGGTAATTTAGCTGTTCCTTTGCACTGTATTGTGATATAATAGGAAATAATGCAGCGCATATCCTGAACATGAAAGAGAGCCTCTGGTCAGAATCTCGTTAATGCCAGAAATCATTTAAAGCTAGCTAACAGTCCCAGTTTTCTGTCCCGGAAATGACAACACAAGATGTGACACCTCTTATTCTAATGCTACATAAGAGCATATCATGCATATGATTAAGATATCATTCAACATGACTAATTCCTCAAGATTTACTTCTCCGCATTGTTAGAAACCTGAGGATAGCACAAGAAAGCAGGATTAGGTTTAGATGGAAGCTGCTACTTTGACAGGGAATGAAACCAACTACTTTCTTTTCCAGTGTCTGTTGAGAGGGATGGGCTAAGGAGGCAAAGTGAACTTCTTTTCACTCAAGTAGTCCAAGCACCTAATTTACACATTCATTGGGCACAAAGCTTCACTCACTGTGCTAACAAATCACCATAATGAAGCATTTGCACACCCACACACATTTATACACATGCTGTTGCTCAGCTTGCACCTGCAATGACAGTGAATAGATTTGTAATTGCATGTATAAGTTGCTGAAAGAACAGCTACTAGGCAAGGTCTATATAGCTGTAGTAAGTGGTGTCTTTTTTCTCCACATTGCTGTGGCTGGCAACTTTTTGGATGCTGTTTTACCACATAAATCCTGCTTTTCTATTATACAACTCTCAAAGACTTTTCCAAGGAGCCTGTACAGCTCTACAGGTGTTGGTACTGAGTCATGAAGATGCTGGGTAGCTGCTCCATGGGCTCGTGTTTCCTGCAGAGGCTGAGAACTGTGAGCCTCTCTGCATCTATCTGACTCCAAAAGCTCAGAGCAAGGGCAAATGCTAGAGGGCCAAAGCTGAAGCATGCTCATATCTTACAGCTAAAGAAAGTTCAGTATAAGAGGACAAAAACTGGTACTAGAAGATTCCCCTGAGAATAACAACTACTACATGCTGAAATCTGCAAAATTTGCCCTGTATGTGTTGCTAATGGCAGTACTGTATTTCCTGGCTTACAGCTTTTAAGTCAGATCTTATGGTCCCTTGATACCATAAATCAGTCATCCCATCTGCAGAGGGGCCACTAAAATGCTGAAAACGTACCACTTCATTAAACATCCAAGTCATGTTCCAAACTTTAAAATCCTTACTATTATTGTGGAATTTTTAATTATACCTTCTCAAAATCAATTTTTTGTTCCCTCATTTCCCACATAACATACATCTGTGCATAAACCAAAATCGTTGGTAACTTGGATGTTTTGTATCCTCCAGAAATAGTACTGAGATTCCTTTGTAGGCATTTTACCGTTGCAGCAAGCCTGACTGACCCAGTGCTCCTGCTCTCATCTTGTCATTTGGATAGCTTTCAGAAGGTATGACTTCAAAGCAACTGTTCCAAAATAATATATCTGGAGTGGTTTTAAGTAGCTGCTTTATTTCATTGTTGTTCTGCCTGTAACACACTGTGCCTTCTGAGATGTGAAGAAGGCTTCATCTATTCCGCTGCCATCTAAGTCTACTTAAGGTGACAACCTTGTTATTTAGGATTATTTTGCATGACAGATGGGTTATTTACAGAAATTGTTTCCCAAAGATGTACATAGTATCATTTTCATAACTTGTCGGCAGCTCTGAGATCACAAGTATCACAGTTTATTTGTTTAGCCTTATCTATTCATATGCAAATCAGCAAATTCAAAGTGGCTCCAACATCAAATTCCAATAACAGTGATGTTTGAAGAGTAATTATATTCTTCTTTTTAGAGTTTTGTCTGAAATTTAACAGTTCAAACTATGAGGTTTTAATGGGTATTTAATGTCTGCATTTGATACCACTACCCATTAATTTGTTTGACTGAGGATAATTGAAATTCACAGTTGCACACCTAAACCAGCGCATCACTTCAAAACTATTTGCACTATTTAGATGCATGGACACTAAACTGATTTTCTCTCAGGTCTTGTGCTATCATATGAACCATATCCATTGAAAATTTATTTGATATGCATAATCACTGTTTAATTGTAGTATCTCCTGTGAAGGCTATTTTATATATGTGAAAATAATAGCATAGGACATGTATATGGTTTTCTCTGATAATCAAGCTATTCTGATTACCCTGTCCTAATAGCATAATTGCATTCTGTGCGGTCTCTCCTAGCTGTGGTAATTACAGTCTACATGTGGTTCAGGTCGTGATGTGAGAGGAAGGGGTTTGAGGCTGTGTTGTTCATGTTGTTTCTTGAATCTGAATTTTAAAAGTATGTAGGTAGACACTGCAGCTATGCAGTGCAGCTATGGTCAAGCTCTCGGACAAGCTCTAGGATAAGGGAGGGTAGCCATCAAGCTTTATTAATTTTCAGGTTTTGCCATTGTTGCTGAAAAAAAAATAATTGCAGCCTTTATGGGTGGGGGTAGGTGGGAAAAGGAGAGGTAAGGGGCGGATGAGAGCTGTCACCCATTTACATTTATATTTTGGCGTGGTTTCCTCTTAACATACTAGGTAAAAAGCACAAGCCAAAGGGTAGTCTGGATGTCCCACATTTCTTCACGGCTCATGTCACTATAAATCCATCAAGCCTGCAGTCACATCCTCAAATTTGCTCTGAGTGAGCTCAGGAGAGGCCAGCTCAGAGCACCAACTCTGGCCCTAATATCCATATATAAGAGATTGCTCAAACTTCAGCTATATTTAGGACTGAATTTCAGCCGATGAAGTACTACTGGAAGAGCTGTTTCTCTAAAACAATTTAGAATGCAGAGCCAAGGATGAAACCATTTGGCCATCATAAGAGATGGGAACAAAGCTTTTAGATTCAAGAGGATTTAACTGTATAATAGTCTTATAGAAGTGCTTGGGCAAATCTAATCTGATACTCCTAAAGAAATACTACAGAACCATCCTCATGTTCCATTTTTTTCCACCAAAAATACACTTAGAGTTGTAACACTCATTCTACTTCCAGAATATTCTTATCCTCCCCTCTTGAAAAGGATTCCAGAATACCCAACCCCAACCAAAGTTTGGCCCCCCAAAAAAGAGAAGAGCAAGGCAATTATGTCTGTAAAGTAACTAAGTTATTGCTAATGGTTTTATGCAGAAAATGCTCAAACATTCGCATCACAGCCAGTGTAAAAAAAAGTATATAACAGCCATAACAGAACATCCAAGGTTTGAAGGGGCCCCAGTAACCCATCCCAATGATGTGACTAATCAATGATGTGATGGAAAGGACTGGAAGGACAATTTCACTGCTATTGCGTGTGGAATTCTTGTTCTGTAAACAACAGAACCTCAGTTCTTTTTGCAATACTGCAGTCACTTCAGGAAAAAATAGTTTGCAATTTGTTAGTTCATGATATGCACTTTGTTTACTATACAATAAGAGATTTAATGAAATGGCTTGGGGACTGAAACAGAATTTTTCAGCAATTCATAATTTTGTAGCTGGTTTAACCATTCACCTAGAATTGTGATGCAGAGCAAGTGATTGCACGTGTTAATGGCAATTACAATAACTAGCAGGCATAATTAAGTGGTTTGCATATGCACTCACGGGATTTTTGTGCATACAAATGATTTGTATATTTCAGCATCTGATTTTACAAATTTTCTTCATTGTATGCAAAAGAACTTACTTTTATATGTTGTTGCCATACTTATTTCATTTTGCACAATGTATTATACTAAATGTTCAAAGCATTTAAGCACACAGTTACCACTGATATATATTTCAAGCAAATGATTGTAACTGACCGACTGCTTAACCAGATGGGATGAATAATGGTTTTTTTTTTAATTAAAGACTGATTCTTATGTGTTTTTGTAGTTCTTTGGTAGATAAAGGACTGTCTTATTTACTAGAAATACACAGATTTTAGAAACATGATTTTGTAACTGAACTTTGAAAAATCCCTTTATGTGTCTTTGGGGCCTTTATTGAAAATCTGCCTATGGAAGAATGTACTTAGTAAGGAGCTGATAGCACAAAGGCCAGTATTTGCTAGATTGCTTTTCTTCCTTTGGTTTTGTTTCATTACCTCAACGTTCCTTTGTTGTTTTACTTTTTTAAGGCTGAATAAGTCATGCTACTAAATGATTACCCCATCCCCACTCTTTAAGTTCTGTTTGCAGTTTCTCAACAGTCACTTTATTTAATCTTGTTATAATGGTTTTAAAAGTGGCAAATGCACTGATTCTGAATTGGTAAAGGTGGTTGTTGTGTGTTGGTTAACACAGGGAGTGCTGCATACCTCTAGCGTGTGATCATCTCCTCGAAAGCAGAGGAGAAGGAAGTCTTCTCATTCCCATTTACAAAGGGCCAAATTTTAGTTTGAGTGGCACCCATGTTGTCTGAATGAACCAGAAACACAGGAGCTGTCGTTAAGCTTATGCACTTGCACTCACTCTGGGTTTTTCCATGCCTAAGATGTGCCAGCTCCTTTCCAGAGTAAGCCAGGCAGCGTCCCCCAAGAGACCACAGCTAATGTGACTGTTTAGTAGGGTAAGGCTATCCAATCCAAACAGGTTTTTCTCTGTATATCTTAACTTTTGGAAAATTTTGCTGAGCCTTGAGGTATCTGCATAACCTATTTCACCATGAAATGGAAAAAAAAGAAATGGGAAACAATCCCCTAAATTCAGAGAACCAGCTTAGATAGGAGGACAATCCAGTAAGTTTTAGATATATCAGTTTTATGGTTTGGCAGTTTTCTAATGCAGCTTAGACTTTTTTCAGGGAGCAGAATGACTCACTGCAGAAGAGGCAGAGCTAATGATGGTTAAAGGGTTCTAATGATGCATTTTGTGGACAAACAAATTACAAATCCATTATATTCTGCTTTCATTTTATTAATTAGACATTCATTACCCAATGCACTATCAATTAAGACTTTCTGAAGAAATTCTTAGTATCCTCCTGTTCCTCTTATTCATAAGTATATCAGTCTCTGACTGAATGCCTGAATTGTTAGAGAAGATTTAGAGGATACAACATAGTCTACCTCTTTACAGTGTGACCCTAGGCTCCAATGACAAAATTAAAGATTGCTCCAATGGACAGTCCAGCTACCCACAATGTGCATCCTCCATGGTCTCGTCCAAACTCATAATGGTTACGGTTCAACCTAAAATCAGTCTCCAACAGTGTGTCAATATGCACCCTCCAGAAGTGTCTCAGTATGCATATGTCTCGGAACACACTGCCTCAGCCTGTGCTAGAATGGAGCATGTAGTAAACCCCAATAAAAATCCATGTTTATTAAAATCACAAATTCTTATTTCAGAGCATTTGTAAATAGATAAAATATTCACATTCTTACAGGCAAGGTACCAAATGGTCATGTTAGTCTGGGAACACACTCAAATAGTTCAATCTATTCTAATTTGGCTAATTTCTCTTAGACGTTATAGTGGTCTCTCCCATTTAACAAAATTAGGCAACATCTGTACAAAGCAGGGTTTGAATAACCAAGCATATGTTTTGCACACATGCAAATAAACTTAATTAAGAGTTGCACTCAGTCATAGAGTGAACTGACGTAAGGTATTGGACTAGAACTGAGCAATGCCACTTGTGTTTGGCTGCTGTACTCACACAATATGCATTTTGAACACTGCAGAAATAATCAGGCAAGTGCAAGTTGATGATAGTGTCAGGAAAACTGTAATACAATCAAAGGGAATATGCAGATAGAAAGTAAGAAGGTGCAAATATATTACTCATCAGGAATTATTTGCTCAGCTATAATGGATATCATTGAATCTAACTAAAACAGTAAGGGCTGTAAAAACAAATTTGGATCACTGTATAATCTTAATTAGTAACTACTAATCTTCCTAAACTTCTTGCCTTCTCAACCGGTCAAAAAAACCTAGACTTTTTCCTCCAGTACTCCAGATGATCTGTAATAAGTTTCAGATTGCATTTTATTAAACTGATGCTGACTTGAAACATGAACAAGTTATGTCCTTCTCAAAAATTACAGAAATAGCTAAAAATGAGAATTAGAGAGAAAGCTCTCCTTACTGCTTTTTATAGACACAGTTTGAATTTCGTGCATGGCAGTAGCTCTAAGGCATTGAAGCTATTAGATAATTTTTAGTTCTACCTATTATGTGAGCTGTTTTAGAAGGGAGAAAAACCTACTCAAATATATTTAAAGATAAAAGCAAAACATGAAACACGACATTTTGAATGTATGCCAGGGTCTGCATCAATAGCATTCATGAGCCAACTGCATTCTGAAACAATTGCACAGAGCCTGTATTCACAGCCTGAACCATTACAGCAAAACTGCCAGAGTTAATGTATGCAGTTGTTTAATCTCCATTGTGGTACTGAAAGATGGCAATCATACATCCCAGCCACAGTGCTTCATTTGGTCCTTAGTTTACACCAGTTTTACCAGTCACAACAGTCTAGTGCAAAGGGTGGCTTTATACTCAAAGGGGGGAAAGTTGTTGTAAGGGAAAGCCACTTAGGGACAAGCAATCTGACTGGTACCAAACAGACTGGACCACCTGGGATTTCTAATGGGCTAGATTTTCAGCTGGTGGGAAATGGCTGTCTTCAGTGGAATCAGGATAGTTAAGCTGAGGAACTGGTGTGTTCTCTTTTCTTATCTTTCACTTTCTCCCACATACACCCCCATTTCCCTTCAAATGTTTACCTGCTTCTACTGGGCAGAGGAGGAGATGAGAAGCAAGGTAGCTTCTTGTCAGACTAACTGCCTTACTCTTTGTTTTAATTGAGACAATAGGCCTATATACCCTCATGTTTAGGAAAACAATCTTGAATTGCTGTTGAAGAACCAGCCTGGAAAAGTCATCTGAATATGTATAATGAAACATAAACTGAATAGGGTGCGTAAAAACCTTTAGTCTATTGCCTTTGCAGAGGGCTGTTAATTCTTAGAATGCAGTCGTGAGTATTGTGTCCACACCTGAGTTTGCAAGCATTGCAATGCCTGCTGCACTTTGTGGGGGTCTGGGGCAATAGGACATCCTCCTGCAAATAATGCTTGTTAGTACAAGCTCCTGGGCAGTGGGGAGTGCTCACATCAAATGACAGAGTTGTCTGGCTGCTTGTTTTCTTCCCATATACTAGAGGCAAATGCTTACCTAATGAAGAGATAAAGAGACAGCCTGTTCTTTTTTTTTTTTTTTCCTAATGTCTCTAACAGTATTTGAACCATTTTTGCACCTTTTTCTTTTTTTT
>Ga0181612_130958_pt1 | contig 12809 bp, 7 predicted proteins | sample HoacroProtozoa21_FD_119630 | JGI IMG/M metagenome (GOLD analysis project Ga0181612, IMG submission 119630) | Hoatzin crop microbial communities from Cojedes, Venezuel. Combined Assembly of Gp0051906, Gp0051904, Gp0051908 | reverse complement strand
CTTCTTGCCTACATAGAAGGTGCCTTCTGAGATTCCTGCAAGTCAATGCAGAAATAGCTGTTTGAATTGAGCAATAATTAGAAGCATATGGAGCAAAGCATCAGAGAAATCCCATTCTGCTAAAGAAACACTGCTGTCTGAAATAGATTTCAGCTACATGTAACATTTTCTCATATGGGCTAAAAAGAAATAACATCATGTGTCTGGTTTGCACGTACCAAAGCTGGGAAATTCAAAGTAACGTCTGTAATTCTGCTCTGAATTCAGTCTAATACCTCATGGTGTTTGCAGCCCCTATGTTTGCCTGGACCACAGTTACAATTTATTTTCTTTGCTAGACAATAGAGATCCAACTTTTTTTTGTGAATGTGTGCATATTGGTATTTAATTTTTTTCTTAATATTTGCGGTTTTTTTTGTTTTTAGTTATTTAAAATGCTGAGGAAATATCCGTGACTTAAGACATGATTATGATCTTTGTAATACATGTACTTCGTCTGGGGAAGGTACTCAGAGCTTTCAAATCCTAATTTGCTGCCAATTTCTTACATGCTTGATGTGGCAGATTGTTTGACTCCTGACTTTTAAAAATAGCATGCCCTGCTCTCTCTTGCTCCCACAGATCATCCCTTTGTGTTTAGAGATAACTGAAAACTCTCAGCACCTCAAGGGGAGACTTACAGCACCCAAGCTCAAATTTTAACTCTCTCGGTTGCTTTGCTCACATAAGTGCAACTGGACATGGTTTGCTGTGGGGCTTTTGTTGAACCGTATTATTGGGGTGAGATGATTTTCTTTCAATGATTATACCTTATTGACCTGATAGCTAGCTATAAAGCCATATTTTGGTCAGCTGCTACACAACAGTAACATCATGATTTTAATGATGAACTTGCTCTTATTTATGCTGCATTTTTCCATGGGGAGGGATCCATAGTACAATGTAATGCAGTACCGACTAGCCATTTTAAAAAGCAACAGTGTTTTAAAATTACAAGGATACAAAATATATCTGAAAATATAAATATTGTAGGACTCTAAAGGGTTCAAAGCTTGTGCTACTCAAGATTGTTTACAAACAAGTTGGAGGGTTTTGCCTGGAGCAGAAGTTACTCCTAGAAGAAGAATCCAATTTTGAAGGAAATTATAAACGTTGGCAGGTTGCTGTTTTCTTCCCAATGTGAGCGAGCAGGCAGGTGCTGGGCTCAGCAAGGCCGCGGCGTGCGCCTGCCCCCAGTGCTGTTTCCAGCCACACTCGGGTGAATTGTGCAAGTCGGGCAGGGGCTGGTCTTGCCGGTGTGGCAAGGAGTGAGTGTCACGGCAAGAGCTGTGGTGTAGGAAGTGATGCTGGGAACGCAATAGGTGGCATTCCTCTGTGTGACCCTGCCTCCCAGCCCCATGCTGCTGTAGGTGCAGGGTTTTGCCCGGGGTGTGAAAACTGGAATTCCAACTGCTGATAGCTATTAAAGTGCAACTGCAGAAGTAGAGGCGTTAATGCTGGTGTCTGCCAAACTCTTACCGGTTTATTTTCGTGGTGGGGCATGATGTAGGAAAATGAGATCTAATATTAAACAATAACTTTCTGGGCAAAGTAAATGAGTCTTCCAGTAGTGTCTTAGAAGCTGCCCCACATAGTGCATTGGCGATGGTGGAGGAGTGCTGATCCCGGAAACTATGTGTGGACATTGATAGCATTTTGTTAAGGTCAGTGATCTGTGCGCTTTTGCAAGGTGCTTTAAATTGTTTTTACTTGGATTTGAGTGAAATCCCCATCTCTGGGTGAAGCCAGCATCATGCCAGTGGCTCCTGGTTAGGGAGGCAAATAGGCCACTGAAATGTGTTGGTGTTATTATCATTGTTATTATCTAAATGCAGTGTGATCCTTGGTGCTTTGCTAGACATAACAGTAAAGGCATTTTCTGCTCAGTAAGATGTTATTCATGCAAATTCTCATTGTGGTAGAGAAGGGTGTTGACTCATGAAACAGCCTGTAGAAAGTGGGACAGCTGAAGTGGTGACTGTCCCCAGCCGGTGCCCCTGCCCCGCACCAGGGATTGCTGCCTCCAGGGCAAGGACATCTGTGCTCTGCTCAAAGCCATTCTAGGACTGCCGCAGCTGGTGGCCCACTGTTAGAGTAGTCCAAATTTGGCACTAGCTTACTTCCCTCCTTTGGGCTACAAACTGAGGTGATTCCCAGAGCCACATTACTTTTGTCCCAGAGATCCCTGCATGAGGAGCAGCTGCTTGCGGGAGAGTGGCAGGGCAGGGGGAGGGGGGGGGGGCTGCTGCAACCACCCGCTTTTTATCTGTGGTTGGTGCTCAATGCTCTCCCTTACCACAAGGGTCAGCTCTTTGTGATTAAAGTCTATAGGCGTTGGTCCCTAGATATTATGCAGATATGATGAGTTTGGGCTCTCTGAAGCAACCTGAGCAGCTGAGTAATAGCTACTCACCAGCTTCCAAATTTGCTCAACAGTTGTCCTGAGAAAGGCTCTGTTTTCCAAGTATTTCTAAGGCAGCTGGGCTTATAACATCGAAGATCTAAAAATCAGATTTGTTTCAAAAGCTTATCTTAAAGCTGCTTGTGTTTTGTTTTTTTTTTTAAAGCAAGACTGACTCTGCCTTTAAGATGCTCTCAGATTCTGGGTGCCCACCACCAGGGCTGTGGGTGGGGAGGAGACCCAGGCTGCTTCTGAGCTTCTTCAGATGCGCTGATCCACCCCAGGGAAGCTGCTCGCCAGCTGCAACTGCAGCCATGCAGCCAAGAGCCAGCACAAGTAGTATTCTGTGAGATGAATTCCCTAGGGTCGGAGGGCTTGCTTCCTACCAGGGCCAGCTAAAAAAAATATCAGAACTAGCACAGGGTTTGTATAAAACTTTGTTATTGCTTTTGTCCATCTTTAAAAGTATTGATTAGAAGGTACCTGGTTTTTCACTACATTTTTATCAAAATCACTATTGAAAACAATTGCTTGTTGAAAACTTTTCGAAGAAAATTCAATTTACTGGGAGTATTTAAAGTCATCTCTTTTTCAAACATGATGAAAAAATTATAATTGGGATAGGAGCTCATGTGGAAGCATCATGGGGGAAAACCCAAAATGTACATCATCCCAACTTCTTTTCTGAAAAATACTTGAAAAAAGACTGTATGTGACAGTCTCTTCCTATTCACAAGCATTACAGTTATAAGAAAAATCTGGTCCATTTTTAATGCAAAAATGCCAAGTGTTTATCTCTATAAAGACAAGCAACACCAAAAGCTGGGTAAACCCCAATTGCATAGCCGCTGAGCCCAGACACCCCCTTGTCTGGAGGAGGAATTAGTGGCTTGCATAATCAAGCCTGGGGAGCTCATTTTGTCATGCTTAAAGGGCCATAGTGGTGCAACAGTAGGAATGGAGGGATCAGCAAGCACCAACAACGAATTTCCTTCATTTTTCCAATTGAAGGCCTGAGTAGAGGAAAAGCAAAGCTCTTCCTTTTTGCTTTCTCTCTCTCTGCTTTTTTTCTTTTTTTTAAGGGTAGATGAAAAGAGTGCAGCAGTAAAGGAACCAGGCTGACACCTGTATCTGTGACAGCTCAGGCAAGCGAAATAGTGGGAAAGGATCTGCTGGCAGCAATTTGGAACTGTCCCCCTTCCTGACTTGGAGGCTTTGACTGATGGTGCAGCTTTGTGCAGCCATATGGTTGAACATCTTGAGGGGCCGGCAGAGAGGTGCTGGTGCCAGCACTGGGAAGGGGAACCAAGTCGTTATCAGAAACCAGATCTCCGAGAGAGAGAAGCCATTAATACAACATTTTGCTTCATGCTTCACTGCCCTCTCTGCACACGGGACTCAGCACGGCACTGGGGGAAAGTGAGGCCTAGCCTGGCTGCCAGGGATGGCCGTGCCAAGCGTGGTTATAAGGAAGGGCTTCTTCCCCAGTGCTTAGTGAGGAATTTTCCCTCTTTATACATACTCTCACACACTCCCCCTTTTTATTCACCCAAATCCAAAATTTGGCTTTTTTGTTAACTGCCACATTGGTTCTCCCTGCTGAAGAGCCATTGCAGCACCAGGAGGACAGGGTTTGTTCAGGCTGGGCTGCAGCTGAGAACCAAGAAGAGCAGAGCTCCCGGGTCACAGCCCCTGGCAGTGCTGCTGCCCATTAATGTAAAGCAGCACCAGGGCCAGCAAGATAGGAGTTGTAATGACCGCTGTGGGTTCCTGCTTTCCCTTTTATTACTTGGTACATTACATTTGTTTCCAACAGAGAAGAGTTCATGTGTGCGTGGCTGCACTGGTTGTGTTAGACCAAGCTCCCTACATGGTTATGTGGATGGACTCCAGGGACAGAGCTGCACTTCCCCTTAATAAGCTCCTCGCACCACATTAAAGATAAAAGGGGAAGGGAAATATTTATATTCCAACAAAGCAGCTCTTCCCTTCAGGCTCTTGTTTTATTTATTAGCTTGCTCTGTCCCTCTTTTGCAGTTTTTTCTGTCTGTTTCAGTGCTTGTGCTCTCTTTTTCTCCTTTATTCACTAATTTTGTCCCTGGGAGACAGCGACAGTGAAACTTAAGAATCACTGCCCAAGACATCATATTCAAATTGTGTAATTTGCAGCTGATAACTACAACTCTCCCCCATCTGTGTTTTTGACACAAAGTAATGATTTCTAGTGCTTAAACAACTGAATGTATTACATCTGGTTTACTCCAATTGCTTTAGATGAAATTGTAAAAATAGGATAAGCTGGGTTTTTGATGGTTGTTGTTTGTTTTTTATACCTTGCAATACAGATGCTGAATATCCTCCCTTGTTTGTGTAGGCAGTGGAAACCGCTATCATTCTTGTCTGGAGAAGCCTTTACCGAGGCATGACACAGCTACACCGAGACCTTTCTAACCTCATTCATCAAACACTTCCTTTCCTCTGAGTCCTTGTCCCGGGGGACCATTCATTTCCTTCAACTAACATGCCACACGAAAGGAATTTTGGGTAGATTCCTGTGTCTGGGTCTAGCTCCAAATTTGTGCAAAGGTTCAAGAAGGCAGAGGAATGATACAAATACTTGCAATATGTGGTATTCTCACCCATTCTGCTTCTTTTGCTCCTTCTCATACATTGCAGAAAATCATGTGCTGACTTACAAACTGGTGTCCATGCTATAATTATTTTTAGAACTATATTTTCTTGCCACAATCAAGTAGCTCTCTGCTAAGAGCGAAGCATCAAAGTTAAAGAGAATTGATGTGTTTCTGACCCTTTCTGGTCTGTGACAGTGAGATCTTGCATGGGTTTTGCCATTCTTCCCAGATGCTAGGGCTCACCTGAACAGCTGTCTCCAAACTCCCTGGCACAGCTGCCCTGTTGGTGGGTGCTTTTTGTGCAAAGGACCACAGCTGCACAGTGGGGGATGTACTGGCAGAGAGAACAACATCTCCATATGGGATTTTCACACCCTGGCAAGACATCTGTCCCTGTGTGCAACTATTCAAACTGGTCTTTGTCTACATCTCTTCTAGGTGGTTCTCTTCTTCTGAAGTGTAGCAGGTGAGTCCTGGCGCTTTGTCCATGGAAGCAGCAAAGACCATGAAGATTACAGCCTCAGACAAGGACAAGGGCATTACTAACAATTTACATTTTGTAATGTTCATATGTCGGGTAGTTAAGTTCAGGCAAGGCTCAAGGATTTCAAGTATTTTTTAGGTAGGCTTGGGAACCCAGAGTTTCATCATTTTTCCATGTGTGTGGTGTGACCTGCTTCTGCCCGCTTACCCTCACACTTCTGCATAGGACTTGATGTGGAGGGTGTGCAAGTTGGCTCTGCAACAGGGACCACAGCACCCTGAACTGGTTTTGATAATTTAATGGTTCCAAATCATCATTTCTTATTGTTTGCCTTTAAATGTTATTATCGAAGAGTTTGTTGATAATGTCCCATTTAAGAGAAGCTATACCGAGTATTCTCTTTCCCTGCTGCTTAAGGAGATTACTAGCACGTAAGCATAAGCAGCAGGTCCTGAAGCACTGCGGCAAGAACCATCCACGTGTTCAACCTCCTTTCTGCCCACAGCTACCCCTCTGCCTTCTCATTAGCAGCACCAGTGCGTTGCTGGAAGGCCTGTCTCCACCCTCCTTCTGGAGGTACAAAATGCTCGAGATTAAAATCTCCCTCTTCTGTGATCCTGGCTATGGTAAGTGGAAGCCCTTCTGGTTCCCTGAATGACACAGTGGCATGGGAAGGGCAAGCAGATCCCAACAGCACTGTGTAGAGTGGTGGTTAGTGAAGTGGTTCCTTCTGCACTGGAGCCCTGGAGGAACAAGCACTCAGCTCTGAGTACCCCAACCCCTTGTTGGTCCTCAGGCTTTCAAGAGAAAAAAGGTACCATCTTAATGTGTGAATTATCAAGAGTGGTAGCTCTGCAGCAGTACTGTCAGCCGGCGTCCCCTGTCAGGGCTTAGGCTAGATGCTGGAAAATGAAGCAACTGACTGCAAGAACCTAAAGAAATTGTCTCTGCATGATGGAATGTGTTCAGGCAGGACAGCATCCAGCCGTCCTTCAACCAGGGTGTTTTATGCTGGTGAAAAGATGCAGTAGGAGTGGCACATGTTTGGTTGCCCCTCAGCCTCCTGCGGCCATCCCAGCCAGCCTGGTTAGCTCTTTGCTGTTGTTGTGAGCTGCCCAAAATCCATGAAGGGTAGAGCTGGTGAGCTCTAGGAAGCATATTCTGCTCTGGGCTGCTTCATCAGATCAAATTCCTACTTCCCAGCTCAGGCTCCACAACAATAACTCTTTGAGGTAATGTACATCATTTTAACTACACAGCCACTAAATATGTCTGACTTGGGTCAATCCTTCTGTCACTGTGGGGAAGAGTCTTGGGTTTTTTCTTTGGCTGTCACATTGCTTGCTCACCACAGCCATGCCTATCTCTATTTTCAAATGTAAACTTGGTGTGCCACTATAGAGTGACAATGAAGAGATGCGGATGTTCTGTGTGACAGCATGTATACAGTAGATGCAAATTTGTCCTGAAGGCGAGATGCAATGTTTCATCCCAAGGGAAAGAAGAATGAACTTTAGTCTGTCTGGATATTTTACAATCTGTCCTTCCTTTTCTGTTTCTGTGAGGTTAAAGACCTGGTGGTGATGATTAAAAGTATTGCAGTTTCTTCTCTCTCTGAATAGGTTTTTTTTCAGTTATTTCAGAAGCAAGAAAGAGGATAGAAAGGCTTAGCTGCATCTTCTTTTTCACCGTGACGTCCACCACAAATCAGATTCTGCTGCATTTTACTTTCTAATGAAAGTAAAACTTGGTAACCTTTTCTTTCTGTTCATATCCAGCAGCTCAACATCCTCTACCCCTTCCAAACAGATTCCCAGAGGATATTTTTTGCAGCCATCATACCAACAGCTCACTTGCATGATGCCAGCATGGGATATCTAAACTGGAGCTCCTAGCACTTCTGTGTCCATGTATATTAGCATTGCAGCTGTTAGGAGGCAAGTTCAGAAATTTATTCCTAATTACAGCCAAAATGGTGGTCAGGGTTCATATCAGATCTTTTTCCTTGGGGTCCTTTTCTAGTCCAGAGCTGCTGTACTTCTTTCTGCAGAACCCTGGCAAAGATATTGTTGAGAAAAAATGTAACAAGGTGGTGCCATAATATCACTTGTGCATTGCACAGGTGGTCTGCATGTGCACCACAAATTCACTGCTTTGGGAGATGCTGAATTCACTCTGCCCTGGCTTCACAGCTGATTCCAACATGCACCACAAGCCCCTCTGGCGCTTCTGGGAAGTGTTGGACTCGCTTGCAAACTCTCTGCAGCTGATCTGTGCAGATGCTGTGGTAATGTCTGGGGTTTCTGGACACTGACTAAGCTGGGGTTATTATCGCATAGTACTTCCGGCTGGGCCATTGGACTCCCAGAAATCTCACATAAAGGTAAAGAAAGTCCTCAGATTCTCCTTTCCTTCCAGACAAAATCAGTGGGCAGAAGACAGTATGTCCAATTAAACCCAGATGTGTTAGCCTTGCTCTAATCTGTCGTCTGGATGTCTGCAAGATGCAGAGAGATCAGGCAGAAGATGAATGGTGTGGCAGCACACTTTGCTGTGAGTAATGTTAGCATATTGATGCAACCTTTCATTCTTGGCATTTCTCAAAAGTAATTAAGGTAAAGTTCTCCACAGGATCAACATCTGAAGTACTTTTTCCAGTCAACATTCTCTTCTTTCCCAGTTTATAATCTCCTCTTAAGTCACCGTGTTTGCTTAGTGGCAAATCTATGTGTAGCAGTTTCATTTACTTGCATTCATTGTAGCTCCGTGATATCTGGGTCTATCTGAAATCTCTTACTGAAGATGATCCTCCCCAAGTAGCCAGGGGATTGAATCAGGACAACTGTCATGCTCTCAAATTTCCCCAAATAAGAAGGGTGTAAAAAAAAAAAGCTGTCACCTGTCCTGGGGTCCAGGGTAGGGCTTGGCTCCTGGCCGCTCAATCAGAAGGTACTGAAGGAGATCTGATCGTGCTAAGGAGCTGCTGCTGAAATCACAAATTGAAAAAAAGAAAAGAAAAAAGAAGAGAAGAGAAGAGAAAAAGATCTACATTTCGGATTCACTTTCTCTCTGTAGGCAGCCTGCAGCTCCGCACAGCAACTTGGCTGCCTGGAGACAGGGCATTACTGCAGGCTCCCCAAAGCCCTAGCTGCTAACTAGGAGGGGTGGATGCCTTCCCAGGATGGAATGCCCTGCTCGTGGTTCATGTCCCCTCAGATAAGTGGTGACATTACAAACCCCACCAGATTTAAAAAACTACCAGGAAATATGTCAGAAAAGAAATTCCTGTTTTAAACAACGGTGGAAGTCACTACTCTCCCGCATTAGAAATACAGATTGCAGCTGGTGTCAATAAACACAGTCACTTGGATGAACACCTGTGGGTCTGCCATCCAGAAGGAGGGGGCCTGGACCGAGGCTGCTGCACAGAGCCATGGTGGGGAGAGCTGGGGTGCCCCGGCTCCCCACCTGACAGAGCGCTGCAAAAGGGGACTCTGGCCTGGACCTCTCCCATGGCTGTGGGCAGCGTGGCACAGAGGCACACAGTACCTCAGTCTCTCAAAAACAGGAAAAAATAATATTTCAAGATTTAGATCAGTTAATGAACAGGCTAGAAAAAGATTCTGCCTTCCCTATCTCCCTTCCTCTGCATGAGCAGCTCTGTTCAGTTGTAAACATTACTTTCTGGTGGAGTTTTGGCTGGCCTTGTTCTGTACCTGCCTCGTTCACTTACCCTCTGTCTTTCTTCCCTGGCAGATGGCTCCTCTCGGATCATGAACCTGCTGCTTAGTAATTGCATTAAGGCAATGGAAATAGGGCCTTTTGTTTCTCAGCTTTTCCTCTCTGTAAGCAGGGTGGAGGTAACTGCAGGCAGGAGGAGATGGAGGAGCAGTTCACTGGAGATTGCCTTCCAATCAGAAAATCGAAGTTATTAGCCAGATCCCTACCCTCCTATGGAACTGGAACAACGCAAGATCTGAATTCCTCTCTCATCTTTGCGTAAAATTGGTATTAAGAATTTGCCTGTCTTAACTACATTTTGTGGGGAGGTCATAAAAGTTGCATTATGGTGTCCAGAAGTGCATTTTCACATAGTCCTGCTGGTCATTGGGTGAGCCCACTACATGCAAAGCCCCTGCTGTGCTTATTAAAATCAGCTGGACATACAGCTTTTCTGCACCAAAGAGAGGGAGGCTCTTTAGTATCAAAACATACAGTCTCACGTAAGTTAAATGTAGCTTAATAGGATCATGTCCCTAGCTCCCTGAAACTGAAAGAAAAAGGAAGGTTATTTTTTTATCCTTCCAATAACGCGCTTTTAACAGGACTCTTACCTGGATGCCATTCTGTTGTTCTCTGTCACTGAAATTATGCTGCTGAAATCTACAACATAAATGTGTACATACCTCCACCTATAGTTTACAATGTCCCAGCCTTCTAAGAGCAACGTGCTAGGGAACATACTGTATAACAATGCAGTAAATATAGGTAATCTTCAGTAGAATTTAGTGTTTAGCAAGTGGAACAATCCTGTATGCAAACAGGGAAGAAAATTCCCACTGTCGGCATCAGCTCTGTTCACGTGATGTGAACATATATGCTGTATAAACACATAAAATAGTGTATGATTAAAAGCTCCAGATTAGCTGAAGAAACATTTGTGGCATTTTGTATTAAATGCTGTTGATATCTGAAGCTATCTGAATTTTCCAGGTTGTCTTTATTATCCCATATATGTAATAGTAGTTGGAAACAAGTTCTCTGCCTTGTAGCAGAACAGTTCTATCTTAGGTGCAGAGGGTTTTACTTTTTATCTGTAAAGCCTCACATTGACAAGTGACTTTTTTAAGTCTAAGGTGTGAGAGGAAGGAAAAACAACTGCTTTGAGCATGGACTTGAAGGAACTATGAAGTGTCTCAATTACTTCTGATGCCACAACACCAGCACCCATCAAAAGAGTTCTCCATGAGTAATTCTGAAATGAACTTTTGAAAACACTTTGAATTTCACCTTTTCCTTCTTATTCTGTGGCAAGATGATAATGTTTAACTATGAATCAAACAGAAAATACATAGGGAAATTGTAACATTATTCAGGATTAGTTTAACATGAAAAGCCACTAAGAATGCATTAGCTGTTGTCATAGTATGACCAGAACCTTGTGGGTTTGTTTAAGTGAGAACTTTTGTATAACATCTGTTCTTTGTTCGGTCTATAGCTTGGAAATTCGTCTCTAATGAGTGCCTAATCTGCTGCATTTTACCCTGTGACTTGGCATAAATACTGATCTATTTAGTATAGTTTGGCTGTAATAATTTGCTATGAGCTGGGATCACAGCTCTGCAGCTCTTCATTAGGGAGTAGTAAACACTTGGCATCTTTTGAGGCAGTGAGGCTGTGTCTAATGTAATTTCTTACAACATGGGTGGGTCGGTACATTGAAGCTACTTGGTGCCGAGACCCCTACGTCTAATCTGTTGGTGGTTTGGGAGTTTTTCTTTGGACTAGGTAGTCTGGTTGCTTGAGCCAAATGTTCCCACCAAAGATATGTTTTGAAGCTCTCCAAAGCACCACACATTGACTCAGACTCTGAGGTCTCCATTATGGACTGGAGCTCATTAGGTTGCATCCAAACCAGTTCTGGCTTAGTATACTCCAGGAAGAATCAAGCTGATGCACACCAAAACTACTCTGCAAAGCAAACCAATTCCTACAAAGTTGGGATGCTCAAGGGATTTGCATTTGCTTCAAGACATCACTGCTGCTCTGGACCACCATATTAACATAGACACACAAACACTGGAGCATAAATAAGATCAAGGTTTTTCCATTTTCCTGTTACCCAAAGGTGGGTTTGGTTTGTTGGTTGGTTGGGATTTTTTTGACATAGCATTGCAGGCTTTTTGTTTCTGAAAACAGTTCCTTAGTGACAGGATCTTTCAGTCAGTGTTGAAAATGAAAATTCATACATTCTCATGGCCAGATTCACAAAAAAGCTTGAGGCCTAGTTTTTAAGGAGTCAACATTTCCAGCTGGATCCAGACACCCAACCATTCAGGTTTTACATAGAGCCGTACACCCAAGACATCCTCGTTGTGTCCACTGCACTGAGCTCTTTCACCTCGCTGCAGCTCACACTTCATACTTGCGTATAGCTTGACAAGGACCTTGTCTGGCCACAAATGCCATGTAAATATATATTTGTGTGTGTTTATTTGTATTGTTAGTAAGAGTTCATTCTGCTTTGATGGTGGTCAGTAAGAGATTTTTCTGCCAGAGCAGACTTTGAATCAGATTCTCATGCTGTGGTTCATGTGCCTGCCTGATTTACCAGCTTGCTTAGGTCAGGCTTGGCTGGGTTAACCTAATCTCTCTTCCCTGGCTAGAGGCTGGACCATCATCTGTCAGGATGGATTCAGTATCCTCCTCAAGCTGTATTGTCTGTCATCACACATAAAGTCCTAAACAATAGTCTATTATCTCTTTGTCTTGTCTTTTGAGTCTCTGCAATTCTTTGTTACTGACAATTCTTGCAGAACACCACAGCTTTTTTCACCTGGAAGGAGTCTTCCATGGCAGCACCCACTTTCCCAGGAAGAGTCGCATACTCAGAGGCAACCTGAGTGCATGACAGACAACAGCATTCCTTGGAGTTTGTTTCAAGTTTCCAAGGTTTCTGTTCTGAACAAGCACAAGGATTTAATGTTTCTCCTGAGACTTCTTTCATGCGTGGTCACCAAAATCATCATCCTTTCCCATCAGAGGCAGTTTTCCTTTGTGCCCAAGAAGCTTGTGGTGGAAAAGAAAAGCTGCAGCTCTTGTTCGCACAAGTCTGGCATAAGTCAGCCTCCCCAGCCCTGCATTCAGGGATTTAGTTCCATCTCTCTCATTTTTAGCAGTGCACAATTCCTGCTGCTTCAAGTTCTGCTCATGTATTTGATTTTATCAGATGTTCTCCTAACTATGTTTTCAGAAATAGGGGTATAAGGTGAGAGTTCTTCCCAGAATTTTTTGTATTTGGCTGAAGTTGTCAGGGAAAGATCTTTACTTCCCCAGGAAAAGGGGAAAAATCCTGTTACTGTTTAATAACAAAAAAAATCCTGTTATTGTTTAATAACAAACCAGATACTTGATAAGCCTAAAAAAAGTTTGTGGCAGATGCCAACACACAGACACCACTGAGCAGTTTCTTTTGTTTATGCAAGCAGCTGGCTCCTTGTTACACCTGAAGAGGTAATTAGAAAGATAAGTT
>Ga0181612_171875_pt1 | contig 12810 bp, 8 predicted proteins | sample HoacroProtozoa21_FD_119630 | JGI IMG/M metagenome (GOLD analysis project Ga0181612, IMG submission 119630) | Hoatzin crop microbial communities from Cojedes, Venezuel. Combined Assembly of Gp0051906, Gp0051904, Gp0051908 | reverse complement strand
TGTAAAGCTGTGAGGGCAGAAGGCAATATCAAACTGTGGGGTATTTGTTATGTGAACCCTTTCAGTAGTTCTCCAATAAATCTATCTTACTAAATGAATTTCTGTGCTTAAGCAATGTTGCTATCAATTTCCAGTTCCCCCGGAATATGTAGTGTATTTATACAGAAACCAAATCTTTGCATTAAATCATTGCCAAGAAGAAATAAAATATACACTTCTTGCAGAAAATACATGTGAAAAATGAATAAATTAAAATAATATCTCTGTGCAAATGAGGAGTTTAAACAACTTGAAGTATCACTTCTTTCAGTGTAGCATTTGGAGCTGCATAACCTTGAATCTAAATTTGTGCATAGCAACAGAAGCTAATTTGACAGTCAGCTGTTAAGTATTTACATTCTGTGCTATTGGCTTTTTAAAACATAAATGTCTTGCTTTTACCATTCATCTGGTATAAACATAACTTTATAGAAGAAAATTTGGGTTTATCCTTGTTGCCCTTGGACAGTAAGGAAGAGAGTGCTTGAGCACAAATACAGTCTCAGAGGCAGGAATTAGGTTTTACAGAAAAAGAGAAGTGGAGAAGAAACACTCCCTGTTCTCCTTTTGACTTACTGGTGCACCGTTTGACCCCATTGGTAGGTTCTCTCTGCGAAAAGGACGAAGATAGCTGTCCTCGTTTCTGGAGAGGCCCCCCCTGTTACGCTGTGTTGCGGCAGCTTTCAACCACGGCACTGGCCCACGGTCACCTGGAGGTCTGAGTACCACTCCTGTTGCGTACGTGAAAAGCAACTAAGAAAAGCAACTCATTACTCTGAATTCACTTGACTGCTGTCCTCATCTCAGATGGAAAATTTTCAAGGGTGTGCAGTCAGGAGGATGCTGTATCACAGCCCCGACCAGCACGGGAGAGCATCGCAGCAGCAGGGCAGAACGTACGAGCACGGGAACCTGCAGAAAGAAGCTGCAGCTCAGGAGCTGGCTTAGCTTCTTTTCTGCCCCACTGCCCAAGGCTGCCTTGTGGGGTGGGCTGGGCTGGGCTGCTGCTGCTGCACGCGCGAGGGGAGCACAGAAAACTGGTGTGTTCGGCACAGAGTGCATCGCTCCCTCCAGCCCCGCACATTGAATCCCCGCTGTTAACGTACAGGGGCTGTGCACGGACTCAGCCCCCAAACACACACCCCTCCCGCTGCCAGGTGGCAACAGCCCCCACCACGCTTCTTCCCTGCGCAGCTGTCCCAGTAGTGCACTGACCTACCAAAACCAGTGAGACTGAATGGAGAGCTTCTCCACCACCACCACCACCTTTTTTCCTCCATTGATCCTATTTGTGTCACAGACTTTATTCTCGTCCAGGAGGAAGGACGCTGTGGCTGTGACTGATGTTCCTTTCTCACGGACACGTCGACTGACCTTCCCCATCTCAGCCAGGCTGTCTTCAGGTCAGGCACCTCCCAGGGAGCCCCATCCTCGCACCAGGAGGACAGAGGTTGCTGACAGACCGCAGGGCTTGGTGGTCTTTCACCAGTCACACTGGGGTTATAAGAGCTGAAACTCTGCAGCATGAAACTCTGCAAAATATTCCCACCACCACCACACAGACACACACACAAAAGTCAGCAAATTGCAGATGATATGCATAACATGGAGTAGAATTTTCATTTACTTATTTTTAACCACTGTAGCATCAAATCTTACATCAAGAATATACTATGGGCACACAATGTGTGTAAGGAAGCTCAGGGTACCAAGTCAAGTGAAGCAGGCTAATCATGATTTGATTAATCTTTTACTGTCAGCACAAGTTAAACAGTTGAACCTTTTTTTTTTTTCTCTTACTTTGGGAAAAAATCCCAAGTAACTGGAGAGTGGAAGTCCACATAAATCTTTTAGATCCCATATGGATTTTATTGCTAAAAAGATAAGGTTATAAGTATTTTTTTCCCTGAGAAGACAGTGTCAAGAACAATCCTATCATTAAAAATATCAGCAGCAGACTGGGGATCTCCCCAGTCAGCATCACATGTCTTCCAGGCGAGAGGAAAACTCCCTGTAAGGCAGACAGGGAGTTTGAATTATTAAAGCTGAAGGAATAATCTAGTCAGACTGATCAGAGCAGGGCTCTCTTGAGAGCTGGTGGGGTTTTTCCATTGGCAGGCAGACTGCATCATACGTGAGCTGCATTTAAAGCAGTCACAAGCATATTTCCATATTGCTTTCTCAAGCAGAATTTCTATTGCGGCAAGTATTTTCCAAAAAAATCCCCCACCACTCCACCACCACCCCCCACTGTTAGAGATGATCAAAAATCAAAAGAGAAACTAGGATTACATTCTCCAGATAATATAATGTAATTTCCCTATCACTTCACTGATTCCACAGGAGGAATTTCCTTTAATTCTAAATAATTGCACCTACGAGTGCATAATGCAGCAAAATGAAAATCTGTGGGCACAGGGTTTCCCAGGCAACCTCTTATCAATTGTCTGTTTCTCAGTGATACTGTTCACTGCACTGTAAAGCCTTGAACAGTCTCATCTGTCACAGACTGAAAGAAGGGGGGGAGGCAGAGGGAATCACCCCAACAAGAGGTTCATTCATTGAATACATGAATGCTACATGATTATCTTGATTCCTAAGAATAATTTTTGAGCTATCTGCTTGCAAATGCTGGTTGTAAAGCAGTGCATTTAAGCATGAAGGGAATTTATTACCCTGAACACCAAAAAAAAAAATATTTCCAGTCTCCTACAGAAAATGTATCTTATATTCAAAAACAAGTTTCCTGGCATCACTGTAAAATATTTTTGGCTTCTTTCATAATTCATTTGTGCCACTCACAGCTAGTATGACTTCCACCCCCTAAGGTTTCACAAGAAGAAACACCAGTCACACCCCAGACTCATATATGAATAATCACTTGAATTGGAAACTGCCTCAAAGAGCCAGGCATCAGGGAAAGCAACACTGACATACCACCAGTCTCTTCTGTCCATGTCAGTTGCTTTGTTTCTAAATTCTCCAGGATGAGGGGCACAGGAGGACACTGAGGACTGTGCTCTCGCCTGCCAGCTTTGCCCAGTGTTGTCACAGCGGGCTGGAAGCACCAGTGGAGCTGAAAGCTTATGTTTTGGGAAAGTATTTACATGTCACAGAGGTGCCTACCTGTGTTAAGAAAACAAATTAAAAGCCTCCATTTACTAAACCCAAAGGCTTTTCACGTAGCGAGAACACCGCCAGCCATAAGCTTTCCCTCCTCACTGCCAAACAACTTGCAATAAAAATTCTCTTGTGAATTCCTGCAGCAGCCACATCTTCCCCTCATCTTCCCCTCCAGGTCAGTTCCCTTTCCTTGTCCTTTCCTTCCCCTGTACTTTTCTGTGACTTGTCTACATGACAAACTGCCACTTGGGTCAGCCCTGCCGAGGTGGGAAACGGTGATGAGCCAGTAACCTAATATCCATGCAGCCACTGAGAGATCATTAGTGTATTTCAGGAGCCATCTTTCACCTCCCATCCTTCTGCGCTAGCCCCTCCAGTTCCTCAGCTACAAAGAGAAAGAAAATTATGTTGTCTTTTTCTTCCTTTATGTCCCCTTGAGACAACGATGAAAAACCACTCCACATTTCAGTGTGTACACACAGAAGAAAACAAACCCTTGGTTTTGCTTTGTTGTGATCTCCTATGGCCAACACTGCAGCAGCCTGTCGTTGTGGGCACACCGCTTTGCGAATTCATCCCTAATGTGATTTAGATTGGAGTTACAAGGAAACACACAGTCAAGAACTAATCGTTAGCAAGGAGGAAAGGAAAAAAGTGATGCCAGTAAAATGAAAAGGTCAAAAGCTGGCTCCATACTCTGAATACTCAACAGACAGGCACTGCCTGGACACTTTCAATTACCCTTCTGTATTTTTGCTGCTGCTTGAATCCAAATTTTACAATTAAGTCACAAGGTTAAAACACTGGACAGAAAGTAAATGTGACCCAGCTTTAGTAACAGCCATAACCGACAAATAGCAAGAAAAGCAGAACATACTCCAGTGACAGCTTACAACAACTCAGTGAGATAGAGCTTTTGGGACTCCCAAAGTAAAACCCAGTAACAGTTATTTAAAAATTACAAAAGGAGAATGATTTTGTTTGGTACTCACATCAAACAATATGATGTAATTTAGTCCAATTGTTTATTTTTGTTGGCTATAAGTAAAAATCACAACACACACAGACAATGAATGTTTTGAAAATACATTGAAGCAGAAGCCAAAGAAAATCTGTTAGGTCCCATCTATGGGAGCTGATTGGGGGGGGGAATTACCCAGCGTTACTATTTCATAAAATTTATTCTGGAACATTAAATCTGCTTTGCAAGACAGTTAACGAATCCAGACCCTGATCAGTTTTTAATTGCAGAGCAGTGCCTCCTTGTGGGAGAGCATCCTGCAAGAATGCCTTGCCTATCGCTTGGTCCGCAACAGGCTGGCCAGCCAGCTCCTCATGGAGGTCAAGTGCTAGACGGAAAAGAGAGGGTGTACAGTAATGTCACAGACACCATTGCTAATTTCAAAACATCACCTTCACAGGAGTACTTCAGTGTGGAAAGAAGCCTCACCAACATCAAAGTCCTGCCCACTGTCAGGAAGCAAACGCTCTACAGGACCCTCTTACATGACATTGCTATGGAGGGCAGTACAACACAGTCATTTTTCAATTTTATAGCAATATACACAAAATACATTAGCACTTCTCTCCATTCCAGACCTCCAACAAAACTTATTCTATTGTAAGAAGGGATTTTGGAAGCCTTAGCAAAACCCCCAACTCTTTGCTCGAGGTTTATTTACATTTTTTCTCCACAATACTTGTCACCATGCAGACTGGCCATAGCTCTCCTGGATTAAAGCCCTTTACTGTCACCTGCCTTCACTGTTACCTGCTAGCTGCTGTCTAATACACAGTTTAGACTGAATTAGACTCACAGCTGGGGATATCAAAGCTAGAAGCTTTTTCATCAAGCAAATTAAAAAACACTGAGATGCAGCCCACGATCTTGCCAATATCGTTCTCCACTTGTAAAATGTTTTATTAGCTTATTAAAAAAAACTCACAAAACACTATCTCATTAGAGCTGACTAATCTTAAATCTTCTTCATATAGTTTTTCTCTGTATACAGGTGGCCATAACCCTTAAAAGCCCTCTATTAATTGCCTCGATTAGATGTGCAAAACATAATAGATGATTGAGAAGTTCAAGGAAGGAGTGAGTGGCTCACGGGCACAGCAACAAATAGTTCTTGGTGTCCAGAACCCTCTACCTCTGTATCATTGATTCAAAGCTGGCCAGTACCAAAGGATGGAGAGGTACCACCATCTGACTCTAGTTACATGCAATGGCATGAAATTAATCGGTGTTTTCATCCTGGACCCAAAGAGAGGGCCCTCCTCAAATCCAAAATCCAGCAGCTATAAGGTGTAGTACAAGGTTTCTGTTCCCAGTGAGCAAAAAGCTTATGCTGCCCATCCATTCTAGTTGTGATTTTCGCCAAGGACCTGCTGCAAGTTTCCCCGTCCTGCTGCAGGCGATGGGCTCTGCTGTAGGCACGGGTTCGCCTCCTGCAACCAGTCATCCCGGGACCACCCCACAACCACAGGGTCCCATGACGGCTTTGCTGGGATCGGCACCAGGAAAACAGCTTAGCTGCACAGGCATCTCCAGGGCATTTTATGAATGAAACACTTCCAGATTGGAAAAAGTAAATAGAACAACTGTTATGCTAATCCCATCACTTCAGCAGCAGCAGTTTTACCCAGTATAGCCTGAAGAGACCAAATCAAAAGCAATTGCCTGTGCACAATCCCGGCATTAGAGAGATGTTAATGGCCATTTCCAGTTCTGCAGCTAAGTGAATGACCAAAATATCCTTTCCCTCTAAAATAAGATCAGTTAAATTTTGAGAGCTTGGATGCCATTCTGAATACATCACCAACACACTTAATAGGGTTCAGCATTTTATTACTTTGCAATAAAGCCCAAGCAATACCAGTATAATTGAGAACTGCCCTGCTAGGGTATGAGAGAAGAAGAGCTGCTTTACTGAGGACACGAGTAGGAGCCTCAAAGCTTAAATTGTGGTTTTTTCCTAATGCTTCAGAATAAAGGAAGAAGTGTGGCATAATTAAATACATTAAAAATGAGCTTTCTATCAAGGGTAAACAAAATGAACCTAAAATATTATCATCATTACAGCTGATCTGCTTTCATTTCAGATGAGGAATCTGTAGGGTTACTAAGTGGCAGCATTAAGAAGCTGTAAAACTAAAAATTTATTACAGAATTCCATCACTTACAGATGCAGCACAATTTTCATATATAAATATGAATCATGTTCTCTCAACCAAAGCCTACTTTGTAATACAGAAAGCAGAGTTAAAAGCCTATTTTTTCAAAAAATAGAACAGATTTCCCTTACGAATGAGGACATTTCAAATGTTATTAGAGTTTTCAAAAGGACCTAATGCCATCAGCCTGTTGATTTAACATATTTACTTGCAAGGGTAATGTGCTAGCAAGTGCTGCTTAAATTTCTTATTAAATATGATTTCTGGTTAAATAAAAAAATGAGCTGGATAGCCACAGACTCCTGCTAAGCACTCCTCTTGCCAGCAATGCTAGGGCCTCATCTGCTGGACGTGATGAGCACAGCTAAGCTGAGACAGAACTTTGCTCCTCTCCTGTTTGGTACGACTTTGTACTTGCCTGTAAAATGACAGCACGAAATTAGAATTAGCACGAAGTCTAATAAATACGGACACCTTCATAGGAGTGCCATAGTCCGATTCCACAGTGTCCTGCCAGTTCTCCAGCAGTTTCTTAAGATTTCAGTATTGTAGCAATGGGATGTTTTTGCCTCTTTTACAGCCCTCTTGTCTTCAAGATGTTATTAGCAACCGTATCTGGATATTCTCCACTCCAGAAGAATCTTTCCTTTGCAGTCTGATTTGACATGGCATCAGCAAGAGATGCAAGCCTTCAGCTGGGGCCGTACGAGCTGCAGAGCTGTGCAGGGTGTGTGTTTCCTGGTGTGAAAAAGCAAACCAACAAGGTGTGGTTTGATTTTTACCTAGAAGCAACCTCCATATCAGCGGGCATCATCAGTACCCACAGCAATGTCAACACAATGATGCTAGAGTAGCCATGACATTTAAAAGGGGTAAATGTAGAATTTAAAAGTTCATCAGATGGAAATATGAAGTCACTAATGTTTCTCTCAATTTCTTGATTGCTGCCCGTAGGTAAGCAAGAAGCTCCTAGGCCCGGTCTATAGCAGAGAAGGTTAACAAACCCTCACAGGACAGAAAACAGCTTACACAGCAAGACTGCTTGTGCTGACACAGCTTATTACTACTGTCACAAATGAAATAACCTGTATTGACTTGTTTGTCAAAATGAGTTGCATTTGCACTAGGTATTTGCTCCGCTGGTATAAAAATGCTGATTCTTTTGGGTTTTACCCCACAACCGTCACAGACATCGCTAGACTTGAAAAACCTCTTTGCACTGACCTGTCCCAGTGCCTTTCCCTCTCCCTTCTCTATTGCCCGCATTTCAAAAACTGACTCTACTGTTCATTAGGTTGGTGGGTAGACATATTTCTGTATATGTCCTTAAGCACTTGTTATGTACTGCACTCAACAATGCTTTCTTAGGAAGTATTTTTTAGAGGCAGAGGTAAGTGAGGAGCATTGCTTTTAAATTTTATTTAATGAGACCCCAGAAAATAATTTTGTAGTGCAATTCTCAGGAACAGGCTCTGGGTGGAAAATTTTGGTGGTACCATTTGGCACATGTACAATTCCCCACAGACACGTAGGAACTTCTAGACAGGTTGCTGTGGACTCGGGAGAATATTTCTTTGCCCCCCATCTAGTGCCTGTCTAGTCCAAAATCTGGTGCTCATAGATTAAGAATTCTGATAACCCGCCAGATCAAGGATGACTAGTCAGAAGCTTCTTTTGTTATTTCATTGTTGTTAGTGTATTTCTGCTGCTACCTCTTTATCTATATTAAGGAGATTGACAAGACAAATAATTTTGCAGATGCAGGAATGATCACCAGTGTAAGGAAAATTGTATTTCCTGGAAAAGGAGAAGCAGGCTACGGAGAAGCACATGTCAAAGGGCAGACAGAGCTGAATTCAGTTATTTTAGCACACAGGTGTTCTGCATTCCTTTGCAAGTTTCATAACAATTTGCAAGAAGCAACCAACAGAGAAAAAATAATTGGACGTGTCTTTTCAGCTTCTTTTAATACATAGACAAAGACCAATACTACTTTGGAAATAAAAATTCTACCCATCTGATCAAAATTTTGGGAGACAACAGTGTTTATCATATTTACCGTAGCTGTGTTAAAATTGAAGGGTTTTTAACAACTGTTTGAAAATCAAGCTTAAATAAGCATTATGAAGAGAAGGTTCTTCTGAAATCCCAAGTCCCCTGCACGATATTGCTTGTGATATCAACAACAACGATCCAGTTATTTAAGGGAGAAGACCATCATGGTTTTGAAGAACACTTTTGTACCTCCTTATAGATCAGTGAAGCATAAGACAGAGCAAATACATTTATCAAAGCAGAAAATTTGCACAACTATATGTCAAGCTGAGCATTTTCTTTTCTCCTTTCTGTAAACTGGCTTCAAGGATAATTTTAAAAAATACATTTGAAAATGCTACTTCAGATGTCACCAACCTTCACAAGGTCTTCACAGCAATAGCACTAACTGCCTGATGATGGAAGATGTAATTATTCACATACTCTGTCTCCTCACCCCCAGTTAAATTAAGGTCCATAACAAATCATTCATGAGAATGAATTAAATTAACCAGCAAGAGGTTTTTTCTAAGCTTGTAGTTTCTTATAACAATGTAAAGAAAAAGCTACAAAAATTGAAGAATAGTAATCTCTATGTTCTATGGTCTTTTTCGTCCTTTATTCATGAATTTGTACTTCCCACATTTTCAGGTTTTCTTGACAGAACATCACCACCTAGTGACTGTGAGTGTTTATAGGAGCTTCCAGAAACCAGATTAGCAGACCTTGAGAAGAGCAGGCTGGTATGAAAAAAAAGAAAAGAGAGTGGGGAACAACCCTTTTTGTTATTTACTTTGGAAAAATTTCCCAGGCAAGTTGAAAGAAGACATTCTAATGAACCCCAAGAAGATTTTTACAGGTTGATTAAATTATTAAGAATTAAATAACAATATTTATCCTCTTAAATGAGAAAAGCTAGACTCTTTTTTTTCCGATCAATTTAGCTCAGCAATAGCAGACATCATCAGAATTAAACCAAAACATAAAATATTGAGGAGGAAATTCAGACTATGTCAGGAAAATATTCCCAGCAGTAAGACCTATTCACTGGAGATACAGTGTCTTGATTCCGTGTCATATTTTAAAACTTGACTCTATTTACAGTGGAATCCAAGCCCGTATTTCCCACCACTGCATATAGTCCAATGGATATTTTCTTTCTCAGTTTTTTTTTGGCTCTGAGATATCTAAGAATCAAGATAGAGGTCTCATTTGTAGGTAAGGTTCTCCCAGATAAATTGTGTATTATCGCAACCATTATTAAAGTGTTTCTTTCTGCAAGACCATACCACCACTCCAGTTATATTCTGTTCAACTTCAGGGTAATTTTTCAAGACAGCAATACAAAATAAAGATGAACTCATTATGTATTTTACCTTTTCCAAACATTAAAAAAAACACCCAACAAACTAAACAGACTTTTGAAGATGTATACTTATACCTGCAAAATTAAATGTCATTATTCTCTTGTGCTGAACATAAGCAGAAGATAATACACATTTGAAAGCAGGTCAAATCATGTTGTTCCCAACATCATTTATCCAAAGTGGACACACCTGGAATTTCCAGATTGATCAGACACTGAACACAGCTATAACTGACACTGAGCAGCCTCACAAGTCTCTGCCAGAAGTAAGGGAGCAGCCAGACAAATTACCTCACTGTCAGTTTAACTTCGGAATAATGACCTCAACAGCAAGGGCTCTTTGAGGGAAGATCACTGCAGCATATTGGTAAAGTGCTTTGCCTCTCAAAATGCTTGCTAAAGCATTTTCTCCCTAGTTCTTTCATTGCTTAGAAGTACATCGAAAGGACCACATTTATGTCTTTCTTGCCAGTAAAGTTCAGTTCCTGGCCCTGTTCTGAAGTACCATGAATGATTTTTCCCGCAGCTGCCAGGGGGAATCCTTTCAGGTAGAATTCCACATATATCACTGTTGTTAAAAATAATGGCAGCAGAAGTTAAAAAGAAACAAAGCAGGATAAGAAATAAAGGTGCCATTTGGATGCACTGTGAAGAAAGTTGCCATTGAACCAACACTTGTTTTGCTATAGATGTCAGTTAAAACAGAGCACCAAATCCAAGTTACAATGCCCAGCTTTATGCTTATCTTTCTTAACTTCTAAAAGATGAGAGTCATTCAGATAAATCTCTTTCTTATTGTTTGCAGGAGTACAATCTTTTCACTGTGAATTTGACTCAGACCAGTAACTCAATTTTGTACATTTAAGAGGCATTACTAATAACAATTAAGTCACTGGCAACAAATATTAGTTACACTCAATAAAAGTGAAATGTACACATCTCATACCGTATTTTTTAAAGAAAGCAAAGAAGACAACTTAGTATGCATCATTGGCAGGGTCTATCAAAAATATTCTTGAAGCTATTGAGTAGCACTTAGTTCTAAGCCTATGAATAAATACACTCCTACTAGAAATTATTTTCCCCAAAAAGCAGTAGTTGGAAATTGTAACGAGGTTGTCCACCAACAGGCTACACACTGGTTTTACTTTAGCAGGAAGATAAAATGTCACAGTCTTTTCCTGTGACGATGTTGCATTTTTCAGTGCTTAAGCAAAATATGGACCTTATTCACTAGAACTAAATTGCCCAATGATGTTCTAATTAATTTGGTACAGTGAATTATTTTCTTCCTTCGCCCTGAGCACTAGCTTTAAAGTCAGACTTCGGAGTTAATGATCGTTAATTAATCTAAAAGTATCTGAACTGCCTTTGCCAGAACAAATCCTATACACCAGCCTTAATAATTTTCAATTAGAGTCCAATGTTTATTGTTTTTGTTTATTTTCATAATTTTTACAGATTCTCTTGTGCAAAAGAAATATAACAACTACTTCTCAACTTACAAAGCAGAAACTGTTTCTCCTCTGTGCTCTACAGGAAATTATTTAAGGCTGAATTAGGCAGTAAGAGGGAATTTTTTTCCCATCAGAAAAAAAAAAATCAAAACTTCCTAAGATATCTACTATTTTTAGAAACTGGTTCATGTTGTGGAACTGGATAGAAAACTTTTGCTTACCAGTCTTCCAAACAGGGCCACTGTAGCAAATTCAGACATTGTTCCTCTCCCTGACTAAGGCTGGCTACTGCCTTTCTCCAGCCCACAGACTGCCCCTGAGGAAGCATTACTCCATCTCCCCAGACATTTCAAAACCCAGATAACATGTTGTCTTGAAACATACAGTATTTTGTGCCTGGTGTAGCATATATCTGATATTTTGTGCATTAAAAAGAAATCTGTTATTAAGCCTCCATTTTATCCATATCCTGGATCTCTAAATGTATTACAAACCTCATTACATTGCTAGAGGTTATGTCATCTTCCACATCTATTAGCATCAGGGAATCTACAAGAAAGGAAGCACAAAGTCCTCAAGTTAATTTCATTTGATTATAAAACTAACAGGCCAACATCAAGGTCAGGGACCCCGGTAACATTCATTCTTCCTCTCTACAAATGGCAGCAGAGCCCAAGAGCCAAATAAACATAACGAATCTTTAAAAAGAAACACAAGCAGCTACACACTTTGAAGTGAACATACACCCTAAAAAAAGAGGGACAAATCCTTCTTCTGGACAGAAGCACAAGACATCACTCCCTTTGACGTTTAAAAAGTGTTCATGCAGTGTCAAAGGGCCAGGAATTTCTTCAGGAGGCAATTCTCCATCCCGGTGCTCTTAAAGCAGCCCTTGAGAAAGACAGTATCAGCATGTCCTGGGGAGACAAGACAACAGAAACACTCATAATTTAAAGCACTCTGCATTCCTGGTTGTTTCCCACATCATTTGACAAGTTCTTGAGGTATGTTGTGGCATATGCAAGCAGAAGTCTAGCTGCGAGCAACTCAAGTTGCAGACACAAACATTAGCACTATACCACACTGCAGGCCAAAACACTGGTAACAGTCACAGCTCCTTGTGCTAGGCATTGTATTTTAATATGCATGTACTACTTCAAATTTGTGCTTTAAAGGAAAACAGGCTGCAGAAAGTGGGAAGAGCAAGACAGATAAAGGAGGTGATTAAATAGGAAGCATACTAATTAAGCACACAACACAGTTACATAGGCTAGGTTTATAAGTAATGAGTTTCAGTTCAGGTGTTTCCAGAACAGAAGAATAAATATAAAACAAATTAATCCAAGATGAAGATGGTCCTTTTTTGCTTCCTGACCACAATACCATTGACAACATTCACTATTGCACTTCTTTACAATAGCCCATTACAGATCTGCTGTGGCTTCATATTACTTTCATAATACAAAATTAATTCTAGGCCAATGTCTACGGCCAGTGTGAATTATTAAATGATCACTGTTTCATTATACATGATAACTTCTTTCTCCAAGTGTTAGAGGAACCCACAAGGAGAGGTGCTATGCTGGACCTTGTTCTCCCCAACAAGGAGGGTCT
>Ga0181612_166479_pt1 | contig 12811 bp, 6 predicted proteins | sample HoacroProtozoa21_FD_119630 | JGI IMG/M metagenome (GOLD analysis project Ga0181612, IMG submission 119630) | Hoatzin crop microbial communities from Cojedes, Venezuel. Combined Assembly of Gp0051906, Gp0051904, Gp0051908 | reverse complement strand
TGTCCCTGCTCACTGCAGGGAGGTTGGGCTAGGTGACCTTTAAAGGTCCCTTCCAACCCAAAGAATTCTATGCTTCTATTAGGTAGATAAGTATCCTAACATAAAGAAAATATCACCTAGTAAAGGACCTTCAGACACGCCACAGAAGATGGAGCAAGAACCAGGTCCTGGAAGCTCAGAGGAGAGACATTAAAATTAGAGATTAGGCACATTTTTAAACACGGTATGATTAACAACTGGAAAAAGTATACAAAGTGGGTTCTCTGCCTCTTGTAGAAAGTGTAAGGTCATGCACCTTAGATAATGACAAGAATACTTTCAGCTGTAAGCTACAAATGACCTAGGAGGAGAAACCTTAATCCACATTAGTCAATCACAGTCTGACAATGTGAAAAAAGGCAAACATTGCCCTAGAATGTATCAGCTTAATTATTTCTAGTAACGATGGGGGGACTATTAGTATGGTACTGGTAAAGCATTGCTAAGACATCACTTCAATTATTGTGCGTAATTATGAACGTTTGTGTTCAAAAAAGATTAACTTAGGCTGGAGCAGCTGCAGAGAAGGGCTAGTAGGATGATGGGAAGAATGAAAAATATGTCATAAAAGGAGACAGAAAAAGCTTGTCTTGTTTAGAGAGAGAATGACTGCTATCGCTAAATATAACAGGGTTGTAAAGGAGCTGTTTAAGCTAAAGGACAATCATGGTATAACAACAAAGTGTGGAAACTGGACTTGAATAAATTTACTGTAATTGAGATCCTTTTTAACCACTAGGCAAATGAAGTATTGAAACAATTTTGCAATAGGAATTTGGGAGATAAAGCGATTCTAACCAGCTTTAAGACAGAGCTTAAATCCACAGACATTCAAGCTACAGCATCATTGTCCTGGCTCCTGCAGCACTGGGGACCGAACTGAAAGTTTCCATCCTGGGGATGGTTCACCAATACCATGGGGGTCAGGTGTCAAAACCAACCAATCCCCACCAAACTGCAGGATTGCTGAAACAAGCATTGAGCTTAAACTGTGATCAAGCCCTGAAGTTAAAATTCTGTATTCTTAGAAGCAGCATAGTTTTCAGGCTCTCTGTTAATGTCAGAAATTCCGTTTCAGAAACTTGTTCTGTTCATTCATTTAGTTTTCTCAAATCAAAGCTCAAATTACACTGAAAATGTCATGGTTAAATGGACTCACACCAAGGTTCATGTACAAATAGGTAGTATTTAGATCAGGCTGCCAAAAATAAGAATTACCAGGATATTAAACAAATATTCACTGATTCTTTCACACTTCACAGGAGTAGGAAGAACTGCTTCAGTCACAAAAACAGAGGTTAGCATTTATTAACTGTATTATTAACTGTCAGACTAGATGACCTTTACAGGTCCCTTCCAACCCAAAACATGATATGATTCTATGATAGTTTCTCAATTATTGTGAAAATTGTAGAACTATATTTAAAAAAACACCTCAAAAAACAAACCGCAAATAAAATGGATGAGGATTTAACGTTATAGTGCAAGTTCCTCTGTGTCTAGGATTCTTACTAAATTTTTGTGAAACAAGGTATTTTATTCATGTGGCTTGTGGAACTCACAAAACCATGCCTACAATTATTTCCCCTGAAAATATCTACTTAGCTATATCCCATTTTTATCAGTTCCAGAGTTCATATTTTTTTCTCTGGTGCAACTACTTGCCTTCAAGATGTTTTGTTCTGTGACAGATAAAGTAAAGAGAAAATTGTACTCTTTTTTTTACTAGTAAAGCAAGGAGAAAATTTTTTGTCAATTAAAAAAGACAACGAAAATAAAGACATTTGTGCTAGGCTATGATTCATCAGAGTAAGCACTAGTTGAATGAATTTTCAACAAGTTTTGATATATGAGGGGGGATTTTTTAAATAACTGGCACTGTTTTTTTAAGCTATTTATATTTCATTTCATTCATTTACAAAGAAATATCTAGGATAAGCACAGAAGGCTCAAAATGAAGCATGCCACACATCACAATAGGTAGGACTCAAGTACCTGGACCTTCTCACAACCGGTCGGCAGGTGCGTCTGTTGAAAATTGCAAACGAATTCTGTTCAAAATTAAACGCTTTCCAAGCCATTCACTAGGACTGGAATTCAGCCTTTAAATACACATGGGAAATTGTCAATTGTGAGTCAAGAAAACAACACACAAAAAGCCACTTCTCCTGGCGAGGCTCTTTACACCAGCTTTTGAGAAAGCATTTCAGAGTGTTTGCAATAGCATGAATTCCACAGAAAGCTTAAAATCAGATTACATTAAGCATAACCTTTCCTCCTTTTTCTTACCTGTGCCAGCAAGGTGACATTAAAAACAATTTCACTTCATTTACTTTTTTAAATAAGTTGATTCCTGTAATTTTTAAGCTATGCTTAAAGGAAACCATAGCTGCACTTCAGCTGTTCCCAAGACTGAACTATGAAGTGGTTAGCAAAAAACAGACAATACCTTGAGTCTCTAAAGGAGAAAAGCCAGGGTGGGACTCAGCTCCAGACAGAGACAACACAGACATGCCTGCGCATAAGCAAAGCATCTCGGCTCCTTGCAGCCAGTGGAGGTCTGATCAGCCCAGGGTGTGGGACACGTGTCTGCCTTAGCAATTCCCTGCATGCCATCAGCTGTATCGACTGCACAGTATTGTCTAATGACACCTGAGATTCTTGAGGCATCCAGAAGATACAAGACCTCGTGGGAACCCATGTCCTCCTCTGGCAGGTGCTGGAGGCTGGGCAATGGCATAGGCAACCTTGACTTGCTGCAGATGTCTGGGTATGCATGGTTGAATCTGACCCTAGACTGAGCATAAAGGGGCTCCAGTGGATATTCCTGCTCCGAGATGTGTGAATGCACATCCTGGCCCAGCTGGCATTTTGAAATCTCTTCAGGGTAACTTTTTTGCTTGGGACTGTAATTAGGCAGTATCCACTTTTCTAAAGACAAAGATGGAAGGGAAGAGATCAGGAATTCATATAAACCTCACCATTTTCTTTTGCAAATACTTTATCTCAGAAGACGAAAATCTGTCTTCCCTTCTTAAGTGTAAAAAACTGTATTTTAATGATTGCTTTACACTCAAATAAATCAAAGTTGGAACTATACCAAAATTTCTGAAGTAATTTTCCATAAATACATAATTTTAGTCTCTGTATTTTACTGACAAATGTTGAAGTTTTAAAGCTCAGTCACAGAAAATCCAAAGAAAATTAACCAGTTGTAAGCTAACCTTACCTCCTCTTTGGGGAAGGAATAGGAATAGCACTTACCGGAAAGTCAGAGTTTACTGGAGAGTCAGACAAACACCATAGTCCATTTCTTCTAGCTGGTTTGTAAATTTATGCTTTGGCTATTAATTAAAGTAAACTTACCAGACAGAAGTCCTCTGCTATGGGCCAGAGACACTGGGCCACTGACTGCTGTGTATTAATATTCTCATAGCCTGCTTGAAGCAGACAGCTTTTTTTCTCCTGGATTATTGCGCATTTCTAACAAACTTTATACCTCTGCTATGATCTCCTAAGATCTTTTAAGATCTTAAAAGCTAGTTTTCTAAGCAACATCCCGATCAATTAAATTTAAAATGCTTCATATGCTATTAAATCAAAACCCTAAAGTGTTCTACTTTACAAGGTCCCTCAGTCTGTGTGAGCCAATCTGTCCCACCCCTACAAGTTCACTGAATTTAGCTTTTTTCCATGTGAAGTGACTGCAACTGCTTCCTTGAGTGTATCTACGTAACCACACACTTGCAAAGCTTCAGGAACTGTCCAGTTCAACCCTGTTGCTTCAGTGGTTAATCAGCTCACCAACACACTGTTCCACTTGCCTTGAAGAGCAAATATTACGTCTTGTACATCTTCCATCCCCCCTACCAAGCACCGCTACAGCTCTCTTCACATTTGCTTTTTCCAACAAAAAAGCCCCCCCTGCTAGTCTAACAATTAATAATATGACTGATACCATATTGCAACAATGTATAGATGTCCTTGCAGCATTTGCATTCCCCGTGTTTTAGAGTCTTACATTGTTCCATAAAATAAAGAAGAAAAAGAGATCTACAACTTTTGTGTTGAGGCCCAGAGCTGAGCTACTCACCTTGGTTTCTACTAAAATCAGCGTGAAGAAATCAGCAGTTTGGGAGACAAGTCGTCTGACTAGTTCAGATGGCTACTGCAGGGTAAGACGATGTCTGTCCCCAAAGTGCCAGCCTCTCACCAGAGCAGGAATGAAGCCCAAGGGGACCAGCTCAGCTGCTTGCCACAACTCCCTGCCTTAACTGAATATGACAGTCATTTTTCAAAATTCCTCCAGATGAGCAGCAGCTAGTGTCAGAAAATTACATCTTCAGACGTACTTGGCATTTCAGTGTCAGTCCTTGCAAAACAGGGCACCTGAAGGCATGCCTGTGCGTGAATGCCTCAGCCAGCCAGACAAGTTCCCCACATTATACGCAGCAAAAATGAGGTACCTAATGAAAGGATCCTCAGAAATAGGCTGAGGAGATCCATCTAGGAGTAAAACACAGAAGAAAACCCTTAATCTTCCTGGTTTTAAACATGAAAAATTTAGTAACTAAATTCCTCAGAAATATTTATCAGTATATAAAATGTTCTTGAATTTTGCATATCCTGCTCAGTGTACTTCAGCAGAGAAAAAAAACCCCACATTTATTTGTTCCATTGTAAGCAAAAAGTCCTGTAGACTATCACACATATTTGATATATTCTTCAAAGCAAATCCGAATTCTGTATTCTTGCTAAGTCTTTAGCCAAACTTCAGTCAGAAGCTAGCATGCACCTCTTTGACGGTCTCAGGGAAAACTGCAGCTAAAGCACATCCCAGTTTATTTTGATTGAACTCTTGGTGGATTATGATGGAAGATTTTTTTAAGGAGTGCATTACATCTTTGAACTCCTTAAGCAAAGGTTATCACAAAGCTGCCTGTTTGAGTAAATTATGACTACTGGGTGGTCACTAGTGCCTGTCACGTTACTGATTATATGTTCAGTGATAAATTTAAGTAGGTAGTTAACTAGGAGAAATCTCTACCAAGACCTTTATTATGAAATCTAAAAATAGTAAAGTTTCATTTACATGGAGAAAATAATGAGCTCAATGTACATATGTGCTGAGCAAGCAGAAGGAATATTTCAAGAAATTCACTATTCACATCAAAATTAAAAATTTAAACTTAATCTTTCTAAAGATTAAGACTTGCAAGATAAAATACCTCTTAAAGATTTTTTTTAATCTGGACTTCATTAATGTTCATATTCTTCATCTTAATAGCTAATGCTGTCAGCATTTATTGATTCAGCCTTCTAATAATTACATCATCTTTCCAGCATGTCAGAGAACATCAAGGTGACTGCGATGCCATATGACTGGAGTATAACTCCAGCGTCACAAAATATCTGTCAGTTGTTTTTCCAGAAACAGACATATAGCAAATCTCAGTGTTAGAGAAGCAAAATACAGACTTTATTAATAATCTGCTGTGTAAAAACATTTCATCACTTCCTGTAATGCTGCCAAAATAGTGTTGTCAAGTAATAATTTAAATAGCTTTATTTAAATAAACTAGAACTCAACCAGGGTGATCTGGCCAACATCACGTCTTCCCAAAACAACACGAGGTCTTTCAACATTCAGCTATTTAATTTGACCTTATCTGACCAAAAAAAAAAACCACCAACACATTCTCACACAGCTGCAAAACATCTTTACTTTCCTGCAATAAGGTTGGATATTGTGTATCACCTAGACTTCTCCTGAAGGTTTGTTTCCTTCAAGCATTCAACCAGCTCAAGCTTAGGCTTATGAAAAGACAATTACTTTGGTTACAAACTGCACTGATTTTAATAATTGCATTATTTTTCCTAAGGGTTGAAATGAGTCAAGAATTACAGTGTCTTGATTCATTTGAGAAGTGTAAAAAAATCCTGATTTAAGGGTTTTAATAAGTTGAAGTTATAGTTTTGAACTAAACCCACTATTTTCTTTCTTTTCAGAAGCAAAAGTCAGTATTCATATGACAGTAGGTCCAGTAGGTGACGAAAAATAGGTAGACTCAAGCAGCAGATAAACAAATAAAATATGAACACATATATTTTGTTAAAGAAATTAAAAATCATCATCCTTTCTCCTTCTTTTTTAAGAGCTTTATAAAATATGGTACCACATCGCACCCGGATTGACATGATCCCCCTGGAATAATGGATGCCATTCAGTAATAAAATGCAGCAGAGCACAACTGAGGAACAACCCTACTCCAAGGAGTAACAACTTCACGTGAAGGACTGCACTTTTGCTTCCTGAGGATTTTGTAGCAAGGATGACCGGACTGAAATCCCTTTAAGACTGACTCGGGCTCTTGTGAGGTGTTGCTCACATATGAACAAGTGGCTTTACGTAATTTCACAATTTTCATCTCAATCTAACCTCAAATTTTATCACCTCAGCAATGTACCATAATCAGGGAACAACTCTTTTTGCTGTGGCACAAACTGAGCATGACCTGGTGCCCATGCAAAGGCATAATCCCTTCTTCTCTCCACCTACCAACACTGCCAGCGATAGCTGAGCGGGAGCAGCGTGGAGGGTCGCTGCATCTCCCTCTGTGCACCAAGAGAGCAGGGAGTTGGCCCTGCTCCCACTGCGCCGCACAGCAACATGAGCTTGGTAGCCTTCTTCTCTAGTTCATGTATTTTAGCATCTGATAAAGATGTGACCATACTGATCATTCCCTACAAACAGCAATTCACTTCCATTGGTATATTTTTAAAATTGGATTATTCATTTTACAAGACCTGGAGCAGATTTTTCTTGTGAATCATCTCTGAAAACACACAAATGATTATCAGTCACAACACTGATAACAGACAAGCAAACAGTGAAATCAACTGGTAGAACAGGTGATGATCAGGACCTTTACAGAGAGCTCTTGAGCTCCGTTTTCCTGTAAGCCTGAATTTTCACCACATATAATCAACTCCACTTCGAAATATAACAAATTGGCAGATAAGGGGGAAGCGGTCTGATCACATTTGTTTGTCATAATATGCCAGAAATTAGTTTACAAACTTGTCTTCAAAATTACAATAATAACCGTTTCCCAATATCCTTTCACATTTGCAAGAGGCTTCAATGCATCTTAATTGACAAAGTCCAAGAGCCCAGTAATTTCAGCTTGAATATGCGATTGCATCCTGATAAACACAAAATGCAGGGAAAATAATAGGCCTGGCACAACAGGAAAGTTGGGGAGAGGGGGCTCTGACTGACTGTTGCAGCACAACACATGACAATCAGGCATCACAGAAACAGGCAGGGGACAAGAAGCGACGCAGGCAGGCAGGCACATTGGCAATGTGAAGTTCATGCAGCCATGGGAACATTTGCTTAATATATTCTTGAGGCATACATGCATAGAATACAATTTTAAGATGGCCCTAAATTTCTACTTGACAAACTTTTTTCCATATTTTATTAAAGATACCTCTCTGTTACTATGAATTATCATGCAACTCCAGCCTGTTAATCTAGCTGAATGTAGCTCTCAAAGCATAATGACAACATCTTTTAGAAGGGAAAGTATTTTGTTATTGTTACTGCAATCAATGAAGGCTTAATTCGTTTTCCCTTGACTTTTATGCACGATTATCCATATTATAGTAACAGTCATGAACAGCTAAAAATTGGGTTTTATTGTGCCAGTATGTGTGTACAGAATAATAAAGAAAGAAGTCCTTGCTTTAGAGATCACACTAACTGGTGAACAAATAAGACAAATGTTATTGTTGAGAAAATAAAATAATAATAAAAAAACAATTGAGTCATACATTGACTTTTCTGTAATCGGTGGCAAAAAGGAATGATTTACCCATAAAAAATTAAAAAGATGGATTATAGGGTAACATTTCAGAAAGAGCAAGCAGCTCAGCAAACTTTCTCACGTTTCCACACACAGAGAAGACACCATGGAGAATCAGTTACCTGTCTTGCTTCCTGGCTACTCCCTTCAGTGTCTCCTGGGGTAGACGAGCAGCCAGTTCAAGGCCTCAGACTTTACAATTATTTTAATTGCTAATCTATGATACAAGAAAAAGGCCAGACCAGCTCCATGTATCTGGTTGGCCCCCATGTCTTTCTCTTCCTATTGTCTTTTCTTTGTCTGATTTTTTTGCTGAATTCAGTGTCGTATAAAAGAATTTGAGTGAATCTGGTATAGCAGGTTCTCACAGTTATATTGGGGTTCCTTGTCTGTCTCTCGGTCACAGCAGAATTTAGGTAGAAGATGTCAAGGTCTCCACACCAGGTCATCTACAAGCATATGAGTAGCTTAGGCAGCTTTGCATTTCTGGAGTTACTCCTGAGAGTAGGCAAACTGATTTGACCTCCAAGATTGAGGCCTGAAGTGTACCTACACTGGGGTGTAGCTGTGATTTAAGCATTGGCAAAACAGCGCAGGGTCTTTAATGAACTAGTTAGGAGCTGTACTCTGCATAAAGCTGTGCCTCCGTGAGGGGATGAAGGAGCCTTGGGGAAGAGGCAGGTCAGTGCAATGCCTTGGGAAGCCCAGGGCAGCTGGGGTCTACCCTAGTCCATGCTCAGAAGCTCTAAAAACTAGCCAATTACACCAAATTTTCCCACATAGTCTACGTCATTTTCCATGTGCCGGGTTTCACATGTGCAGGTTGATGTGTGGAAGGGCTGAGCACACTCATCCCACACCGGAATTAACAGGAGCTTTTCGATATACAAATTGCTATGCAGTGATGACCACCTCCGAGTCAGCTCACAGAAATTTTAAAGTGGGTACCAAACTTGCAGGATACTTCTGATATTAATAATTGCTTTTAATTTATTGTTAGTAAAATGGAGATAATGCCACAAGTGTCAACTAGTATAGTTGTGGTTTATTTATAAAAAATAAAAATTTGGAATATGCTGGTTAAGAGTAGTCAAAGTACACCAACTGAATGTATTTGAAATTAGGATGGAAAAAGGAGAATGAGGAACAAATATACCCTGCCCATATATACACACGTGTCCCACAAACTTTTTTTTCCACTATTAAAATTACCTACGATTTGCATACTTCAAAAAACATTAGTTACTACTTTTAGTAAGTATTAGTATGGATAAAAATCACCAGCTTGTCACAATGACTATTTTAATCTGCTAACATATTTTTAATTAAATCCATACCTCATCGGGATCAGAATCTTCTTAGAGGTATGAGGTAGCAAAGAAACTGATCTGATCACTTCAAAGTTTTACATCTGTTTCTTACTATGCACATTTTATTAAAAATTAAAATGCAATAAAACCTAACATTAAAATTCAGTGATGCTCTACCTTTTCCCTATACCATTTTCTGGCCACTCGGAGGACAAAACCAGATGTACACACTATCCGAAAAAACATCAGTCCTAAATAAATGTACCTGCTCAATTGGACCAAAACTGGCCCCAACACTTTAGTTTAGCACTTTGGTTTTGGCTATGTAAAACGGTCTCTAGAGAAATTTTCTCGTTTAAAAGCTCCAGGGGACCCTTTACAAGCACCGCCACAGCGGAAAATGTTCCTCTGTGTCTCCAATGCAGTGACCACCTCTCATCTCATCTGCAAAGCTACAAGTGCTGCCAACACTATTAATCTCCCACTTGCACAAGCTAACTAATACAAGCAACTTTACACGTGCCATGCTTCTACAGAGCTTCATTCTCCTTTTCAACCTTGACCGCACACATACTAGCAGGGGCTACAGGTATATTTAAAAGGTTAACAGCTTGAGTTATTTTACTGTCATCTTCATAATGCTCCAAAGACATTCGAAATAAATTATGGAGCAGACACCATCACTCACTTTTATGTATGTTAATTTGTGCAGTAACTCGGGGCTTCTCAGCAGATTAGGTAAAATTGGATTTTGATGTCCAAGAGCTGCTACTGCCATTGAAGGGGGTTAGGGTAAACCTGACAAGTACAAGCGTACTTGCATAAATGGGTGAAAGTATTCAGGATGATGGAAGAGGGTGCATTTAGCCTGGATATAAGGAAGAAATTTTTTACAGTGAGGGTGGTGAAACACTGAAACAGGTTGCCCAGAAAGGTGGTAGACGCTGCATTCCTGGAAACATTCGAAGTCAGGTTGGATGGGGCTCTGAGCAACTTGATCTAGTTGGAGATGTCCCTGCTCATTGCAGAGTGGTTGGATTAGATGGCCTTTAAATGCCCCTTCCAACCCCCACTATGCTATGATTCTATGAATTAGACTCAAACTAGGCCAGTTTATGTATTTTCTGTGTAGGCTCCTTCTCTGACTAGCTTGTTCCTCCAACCTTGGGACTTTGCTGTCTGCCTTACCCAGTTACATTTGGTGAATTTTCCTCTTCAGCAGGTAGAATACTTGGGGACACACTTCCTTGCCAGGTAAGCATGGGTAATTGCTGTCTATGCCATGATAATGAAAAGATGTTGTGTTACTAAAGCTGAAACCCTCCATAAAGCACATACGATAGTTAACCACTTGTAGAAATGATCAACTTTTGGCCATAAAGACATTTAAGCAGTAATTAAACATTGTAACACAAACTTTGAAAGTTTTATCATCGTTATGGTTTCATTACATACCATTTGCAGGGGGGAGTATCTTTAAACTAAACTTAAATGTAACCTTTCTTGACCAATGTCAGTTTGGCACCAACTCGCTATTTAATTGACTGTTAACAAATTCTCCAAGATATGACTGCTATACAGATATTTTATCTTCCTGTTAATTGGTAATTATGCATTGGCAGGAAAAGCAGTGTTTCTTTCCAATCATTCCAGAACTCAGTGATTATTTAAACTTTGCTAATTAGCAGCAAAGGGCTGGTACAACTTCTGGGCAAATTGTATTTGATAATCCCTATTAAAATATACATGGCAGTAGTTGACTTGTAACCAACAAAAAAAAAAAAAAAAGGGGCAGTTCAAAGGGTATTAGATACAGCACAAGGCAAATGGGGGCCTATTAAAATTTTCCCAACTGTTCTAATGAGAATGCCGAGGGTCATTTCTTCCTAGTTTACCATCTGTTTGGTTTCTGGCAAATATCTCCAGTGTGAAGGGAGGGTCCTGGAGCCCATTTGGCTTGTCACAGAGTAAACCACGGACCTACGGCAATTTCAGTAAGTTACAATACTGTACTTCAAGAACAGTAGCATGTACATAGAAAAAAAGTTTTAAGAGATGGCATTTACTGATAATTCCTTACTTTTTAGAGCTGTGAACAAGCACAAAGAGGCAAAGAAGGAGCAGGAGGGACCAATTTTATAGGCGCACATAAGAAGAAAAAAAATCCAACAGTTGGCCTTTTTCCATCTCACAATGTTAGTGGGGGATATTTTCCTTTACCTGTCAAAATCTGAAAGCAAAACATTACCCCAGAACCATCAGTGTCTGAGCATAAACTGATGCCAAAACCAAGACTCTGAAGGCTCGAAACCACACACCCCATCCAGGAGCAGCGATAGCCTCGAACGCCTCCAACACTTGGTCTAGACTGATTCACCGGGAGAACTTAAGAGCATAGCCAGAGCATTTTTTGCAGTACCCTCTTGGAGATAACACGGTGGGTGCCCTTCAGCCACCCCTTTTGACCTTCTTCCAGCAGCATCACCAGTGACACTGCCTAGAAAAGAGAAGGCTCTGGGGAGACCTTAGAGCAGCCTTCCAGTGCTTGAAGGGGCCTACAAAAAGCTGGAGAGGTACTTTTTACCAGGGCAGGTAGTGATAGGACAAGGGGTAATGGCTTTAAACTGAAAGAGGGTAGACCGAGATTAGATTTGAGAAGGAAATTCTTTGCTGTGAGGTTAGTGAGGCCCTGACGCAGGCTGCCCAGAGAGGCTGTGGCTGCCCCCTCCCTGGCAGCGTTCAAGGCCAGGTTGGACCGGGCTTTGAGCAACCTGGTCTGGTGGGAACGGGTCCCTGCCCATGGCAGAGGGGCTGGAATGAGATGGTCTATAAGGTGCCTTCCAACCCAAACCGTTCTGTGATTCTGTGAATAGAAGTTGATGATTTAGTTCTCATAGTTGTACAGAATTGTGTGCCGTAGAAACAGTGGTGGGGAGCGAGGAAGGAATGGGAAGCATCATTTTCTTCAATAGAGGCAAAATAATTCCATGTGGAACCACAGCCTCAAGTACAAAGGAAGGGGAAGTGGGCTTGTTGTGGGACTATCTGTTGGCACTGGTAACCACTAATCTGCTTTGTCTAACTCTGTTATGAAAAGTCTGAATTTCTAAGTGGCTTCAAACATACTATTGCCTCTAAAACTTCCAGAACAGCACTTTGTATTGAGACATTTTGCAGAAAATCAACACTTTATAAAGTGTTATTGAAGTGTTATTACTGAAAGAGAAGTAGAACTTGTAAAGATGTTAACCACTAGTATGGTTTTGAAGCAAAGAATCTGAAGCACATTTGGAATTCATGTGGCTTTTGTCCAGATGTGTGTGTGCTTTGTGCAGTCAGGCTTTACAATTTCTTTTAGCTGTTATGTTAGTTCTAAATAAATAGGGAGATCAAAATAATATCCAGCACTTTGTCCACCTAACGGCCTCCTGCGTCTGGAGAGGTATTGTTTTTTTTGTTCATTATCAGGTTAAAAAATTTGCACAAGTTCCTGATAGATGGATTTCCAAGACGGTGCCTATCTTCAGGTGTTGAGTGAGTTGAACTTGAGAACGCTTAAGGCTGGTAAATATGAGTGAGTGGATTTCTAGG
>Ga0181612_177923_pt1 | contig 12812 bp, 7 predicted proteins | sample HoacroProtozoa21_FD_119630 | JGI IMG/M metagenome (GOLD analysis project Ga0181612, IMG submission 119630) | Hoatzin crop microbial communities from Cojedes, Venezuel. Combined Assembly of Gp0051906, Gp0051904, Gp0051908 | reverse complement strand
TGAGCTGGCCTTCCCAGCTCACATACATGGTAGTATTTTCAGTCTGTTAACAGGGCTTTTCCCTCTGCAGTCTTAGAAAAGCTTTGGAAAGTTGAAGATTCACCACCACCCACCCTTTGGGGAAGAAGCCACAAGTTCAGACAAAAGGAGCTTTTGATGCTCGCTATTCTTGCAAGCATCTGACATAAACCTGACTCTTAGTTCTTTATCTGACTCAGTGGACCATAAGCCTCTGTACTTACTATGAGTTCTACTGTCTGCATACCTACATGTGCCCTTTTTATGTGTGTTGATCAATTACCCCCAAATTCATGGCTTTATTCCTACAGTTCACTTGTCACGGAGGGAAATATTTATGGGTCCCCATGTTAAAAATGAGACATTGATGCTGCTGGAGTGATCAAAACCAAAATTCCGGCAGACCAAGAATGGAGTGAGCCTCTGTTGAGATTTGATAGAAACACAGTGGAAATTTTACTCTTTAATAGGTTGTGAACCTAACTATCACATCAGTAGGTCTTGTTGCAATATTTCCTCTATTTCTTGCTGATCATTTCAGGAGAAAAAAAAAATCCAAGGCTTTTTTCAAACGTTACACTATGTCTGCTTCTTGCACAGCAAGTACAAAAAGAAAGTTTTCTCAACACGGCTAAATGCGCATGGTCAAGAATTTATTAAAATATGTCTTTCATATCCTTTGAAAAGAAGAAATTTGATGAGATGTGTTGGTGAGGGAAAGTTCTTTTCTCAATATTGTTTGCACTAATATATTGTTGAAAGAGAAGATTAGAGGTTCCAGTCAGTGTAAAACTGGAAACCCAGAAATAATAGTTTTGTAATTTCATGATTCAGAAAGATAAGAAAATCATAGCTGCCTGTCTGCTAGCACTGCAGCTGGTCTAGCATCTAGGAGCTGAAAAAGAAAGTCATTACCTCAAAAGGTGCCTTTCATTAGCTGAAGGAAGTGAAAACTTTCAAAAAATGAACTGGAAGCAATGTAACTAAGCATTTTTTTATTATTATTTTAATATTGTATTTGGGGACACTGGGATGAGCAGGTCTTATGCCCTAATATATGAGGATAATGGCTGTCTTAATCGCATCAGTGTACTATCATGGCAAAAGACTTTATAACCACAGCAATACCCATTACCTCTTAAATAAGACTTTTCAAATCTCTGAAAAGATGAATTCTGAGTGGTAGCGTACATATTGCTGTCAGCCAGAAGAAACAGCCCTTCCTGAGGCTTACTAGCGTTCCCTCTCCACCTCTCCACACCACCCTGTATGAAGGCAACCTGTAGTGAAGGGGTTAAGAATGCACAAGGCTGAGTCTCGTAGCCGAATTTATCTTGGTAACCCAAGACCTTATGAATGTGGAACAGTGTTACTACTGCAGCTATTCTTGTTTTGGCTTCCACACCAAGTCCTGACATGCTTTCGTCCATGCATGCTTCTTGAGTTTCACTCCAGGGGGAAGTTTGAGGGAGATCTGGTGACAAACAGGCCTCAATCCCTTGTATGCTACTGAATCAAATTGTTTATATTTTCCACACATTCTGCTTTTGTTATGCTGGAACTTTTATTTCCTTGTATTTTACTATACTCTTGAGTACTAATTAAGATTGCAAATTTTTCAAGAGTTTCCATTAGAAAGCAGAAAACAAGTGCAAGCCTTGAATTTTTTTGTTTTTATTATCGAACGTTTAAACAAGAAGGTAGACAAAGGAAAACTGTTGCTTGTGCTCACAAGCATACAGTGGATTGATGCATTAAGATATGGCCTCCTTGCAGATGGCAAGTATAGAGCTGCAGTATCGTAGGATCATGAGGGAAGTCTGAGCTTTTTCCCTAGGATTGGCAGTTCCTGGCCATCCTGGTGATCTTCCAAGAGACAATGAGTGCTTCTATGAAGACAGCAATTTCTTATCTTTATCACATGAAAAAAAAAAATATTATTTGTTCTGTTTACAATAGATACTGGCTCATACCAAAATCCAATTCAGAAGATGCTGTGGACTTGGGAGAAATTTAAATTGCATTTCTACAAACTACCTGGCTCTCTATTCTGTTCATTTTCCTGCTAAAATCTTCATATACATTGGGCTAAATCCTAGATTCAGATATCTCTACCAATACAGTGTTAGACTTCTGTATCCAGACAATCTGGCATGGGATATAGCTCTGCCTTCTCCTTGTGCAGGGAAATACATGTTTTAATATTACTCTCAGAGGGAATATTATATACGGGAATGTTGCATCACATTTGCTTACCAGAGTATTGTATTCAAATGCAACTCAGCTAATGTCTAGAAGCACAATGTTTATGAGGCAAGTGAAGTACATTGCATAGGCTCAGGTTGTTTTTTATGCTCTTTACTTCTTCCAAGCCCTGAAGTTCAGGAAGCAGCTAAACTGGAACAATCTGTACTAGAACAATAAGATGAAAGGTTGAGTTTATAGAATGAGCTGATACTTACCATTTGTGGGATAGGGATTGTAACAGTGCTGTTGCTACTCTGATACCTGAAGCAGAATTTTGATAAATCATTGGAAATCTCCTCCTGTAAGGGAAATTTAAGCTAGACTTTACTTAGATGAAACTCTTTTTATCCATAATAAGAAAATCCCCAGAATGAGATTGTTATGCTGTGTTTTCTCTTAAATTTCAGAAAATTATTAGCTTCAGTAACAGACTTTGTTAGAGAGAACAATCTTTGGGATTGGATGAAGGAGGGGAGCAATGGAGGTAGGCACTATTGTCCTTGGTCCCTCTCCTAAAAGATGTGTGTGCACAAGTGTGTGTGTCTGTGGATCATACTGCTTCTTTTTTAGGATCTTTCTTTTTATACTTCTTTGTCAAACATTCAGTTGTACAGAGTGATAATTGGTCTCCTTCTGATCTGTGCAACCACTATGTGTGTATCTGTAGACATGAATAAATACTTAGGAGAAGCGTTTTTGTCCACACCTAAATAAAGAACTTGTGGATGAATTGTCTTTTAATGTAGCTGGAGGATTTTGAGTTAATCTGCAAAAGATACCAGTGTCAGTATTTTCAAACGAAACTTTAATACCTAAAATCAAGTGCCGAAATTCACATATGTTGAATATCCATTTTTGAAAATGGATAATGGAAGTTTTCTATCTCTGGAAAAGCAAACAACAAGCCTAGAAATGTAAGTCTAGGCTTCCAGTTCTGAAAATAATGGTAGATACTTCATTATCTCTAAAATTGTTTATCTATTCAGAAAGAAAGTTGTGAACTTGCATACGGTCTCATTCTGAGAAGTGCTTTATGCTGGTGGGTATGAAGTACCAGAGAACTGTAGCACAGAATTGTTTCAAACCATCGGAACATTTTTTTGAGCAGGAGACAATATTTTTAACCTGGTCCCTCAAAGCTGGAATGATGTTTACTCAACTGCTAACATGGTTGTGGTTAAAGATACAAATAACGTAAAAAAGAAAAGCAAGTGCCATGATGAGCTTGGTAGTAAATACATCCAACAATGTTACTATTATGAAGAGACTTCCTTTTCTGGGAAAGAAAATTTCTGCTCAGCACAACATCAGCAGAAGTTTCTTTCCTTCCCGATTCTGTGTGAGAAGAAACTTCACAGTTTACTAAGTTGTGGTCTTTTCAGTAAGCTGATACAAGCAACGCTGACTACATGCCTTGCCCAACAGTGTGTGGTCAAGTGTGTATTAATAAAGAAGAAAACTCTTAGTGGTTTGGCCCAAATTCTTTTGGCTCTATAGGCACTCCTGTGCTGCGTGTGGGAACAAGAATTGAAATACTCTGAAATCCTGGTACAGCTGAGTGCAGTTTTAGACTACTGTGAAAGGGGTGAGAATGGAAGCTCTCACTCTGCAGACAGAGATATCTGTTGATTTCTCCGCAATTTGGTGTTGCTTGAGATCTCCTGTCAATAGCAGTGTCTTTCTCAGGGTAGAATCTGGCAGATTGGTTTGAAAAAAGTCCAGGAAAGGACTGCAGGAGTTGGGGAATGCCTAAACTCCAGTTTGTTTCTGAAGGGCAATCTGGGATAGTGCCATTCATTTCCCTCTTCTACATCTCTACAAGTTTCTCCCATCTGAGAGCTCTTTGGTGGGATGTTTCTGAGACAAGAGTCTCAGCTCTGGCTTGACTGCTTGCTCAGCTGGCATGGGTTGCTGAGGATCCAAGTTCATGGTTGATGTATGGGTCTCAATGGTAGAAGTGCCAACTGATATTGTCGATGAGAGAAAATTACTTAAAAAGGATTCCAACTTCCCTTACCTAGGAGCAAAATACTAGGGTAAAGGGTATGTCACACCTGAAGATTGTTCCTTTGCCTATAATTTTAAAATGAAATATAATGAAGGCAAGAGTCCTTATTCAGTATGATCCTGGCGGTTTGTGAGTTGAAGTGAAAGCTCCTCAAAGGCTTTTTAACCTTACTGAATCTCTTGGCTACAGAGGACATAAAAAGGGGTTGCTCACACTTCAGTGTCCCGGTTCATGTAGATGGGCTGAACTCATGCTAAGGTGGTAGGGTTTGAGTGCAAAATTCTGGTGAACTTGAGTGGAGTTATTCAAAGATATGTCCACCAAGGGACACCTCTGAAGGGCTGGGCTGACCTCAGAGACCAGGCATGGGTGTTCCAGTGACTCATACCCTTTGAAATGAAAATGCTCTTGAGAGTCCTGTCCTGTGGCCTGATTTTCTTGGGTTACAGATACGGGACAGCTGATGTTGTGGAGTTGTAAAACTTTGCTTTGAATTTGAGTCTTGACCACTCTGGAATGGCACATTTCTGCTTTGCCTGGAAAAGGGTAGTGTCTTCCCTGTTCTGGAGACCAGCAGCGCCTTTGTCCTCTGCCATCACATATCGCCACGCACTGGAGTGAATGGGAATCACAGGGTGTTAGGAGCTGGAAACCAAGGACAGACTTAAGTGGTGAATGGGAGTGAAGAAAGCTGCACTGGGAGGACGATACATGGGCTGCTAAAGTCACTGTTGTGAGCTTAGGCAGGGCTAAGACTTATTTGTATGTAAGTCACTGGGATGACTAGCACGTGTTTAGTGCATTGAGTTGGGTGGTTTAAGTCAGTTGTGGAGTCCTAGTTGCTGCACGGTATTTTCAAAGCCCCTTGTAACCTGAAGGGAGAAAAATGAACCTGTGTATTAAGTAAATTTGAGAATACATGCTATTATACCTGCTACTTTCTTCAGACACTGTATCTACAGGGGTTGATTTTCAGTAAGTTCATGCCACTCACCCTCCAAGTCTCAACTCCTTTAGAAAATTCACTGTATTAAAAAACAAAACCAAAAAACAACAGCTCCCTTCCCCCAACAAAGAGCTCTTTAAAACATGGAAGCTGTTTTGAAAAAGCTGACTACTGATCAGTTTTCTCAAAAGCTCAGTATTTAAAAGAATATATCTGATTCATCTCAGAAGTACAGACACAGGTCCCACAGAGTCTGAGCCTAAGAGCAGTTGGACCATATCTTCAGGTACTGTGAATTAGAGCGGCTCTCCTGACATCAATGTCATAGTGCCAACCTGTGCCATCTTAGGATTTGTGTAAAAGCAGGTCCCTTAAATAGAGAGCCAAAACCATGTTCTAATACAGTAACTGCCTTTTGGACCTCAGCTAATTTTTGTGATTTTTGCCTTTGTTAGCTGTTATGACCTCTTATGTGAACTTTGGTAATGGTGCTTGGAGAGAGGAAAAAAAAAGATCTTTGAAAAGAGGAAAGTAAACGAAAAATATCCATTTTGAAATTATATGAAACAGCTGAGTTAGTATTGCCAAATTCTTGTTTTAGAGCTGATGAACAATTTGTCTGTCCCTAATTCTGTCTTTTTTTTTCTTTCTTTCAAAATGTTCTTTTATTATTGCAGTGGGTGAGATCACATAAATTCCTATAAGCCTTTCCTTTGCTTAACTCTTAGACTATGTTGTTCCTTCAACAGATGCTGCTTAGACCGTGACATACCACTTCTCCACTTATGTACACCTCTGCTCTTCCTCCCCAGCCTCCCAGCAGGTTCTTTTTAATCTTTTCTGACCCTTTTGCTATTGCAAAGGAGCAGAATCAGGTCTCAGTTGGCCAGTTAAGACCTCCCCAGGTGTAAAGTGGTAGAGTAAATATTACAGTCTCTCTCTCTCTCTCTTCCCAGCCAAGGGTTGGAAATGTTTCAGAGCCAACAGCAGTTATATAGTGCTCTGCTGGTTTTCAGCTGATGTGTAGTTCTGGAGTGAGTGTGGCTAGATGATGCTTGTTAAAATTGTCCCTGTGACTGAAGATGTACAAGTCTTTTCATGGCAGCAGCTGAAATGGCTGAAGAGACCTAACGTCTCTGCATGCTGCACCAATTGCAGTGGCTAAACCCCATTGAAGGCTACAAGCTTCTCTGTGCTGCCAGTTGTACTTCTCTTAATGCAATTCCCAATTCCAGTCAAAATTAACTGGGTTGTCACAGACCAACATTTAAATTGCTTAAATTATCTGGGCTTTTGAATGAACTAGGCTAGGGATGATCAGTGAAGTAGCTCATCCATCAGATCTGGGAAGGCAATAACCCTTGGCAAAAGGGCAGTGATGAGTAACTGGCACTGGGTTAGAGCCTGTAGCCTCCTCAGCTGGCACTGCTGCAACTGGAAGAGGGTGGCTATCGACAGCCCCGGCTGGCCAACTGCAGCCTGTGAGCTGCGGGCCTGTGTTCATTCCTGGATCCTTGCCTTTGCTCCCTGGGTAAGTCTAAAAGGGGCTGCTGGATAATCAGGTCTCTGCTCAGCATGTTTACCGGGCTTCACATATTACAGCGGTCCTTTTTCTCTCCTCAGAATAAAAAAATTTTGTGGCGCATCCTTAATGCACTGCTGGCAACACCAAACCGGTATCTGACAACATTTGCCACACTGCTGTGTGGGGCAAGGTAGAGCAACAGACACCCTGGACTGAATGTCCTCTTTCATTCTGTTCCAAGGATCTCAGCCCTTTACACTGCTGCTTCGCTTCTCAGAGAGAAAACAAATTTTTTCACCTCTTCCTCCTCCTTGTCACCTATTTTGGAAGATGCTATAAAAGCCCTCTCCTTCACCTCCATTCCCTCACAAGAATGAAACTCAACTTAGAGCTTCCTCTCTTCTCTGAACAGTCTTAAAATCTCTTAATTTGTCAGCTGCTAGTTAACCCTACCTAGAGACCAGTTACTTCAGCAGTATCCTCTTAGAAACCTAAAGGACTTTATGTCTGTAACTAACTCTGGCAGTACCAAAAGAATTTACAATTTGAGCTTCTTCAAATGCTTACATCACTTGTTTTTGTGTTTTGCAGAGAACTATTGAAATGATAAAAATAATCTGGGAGTTCTAATTTGCCATTTACTTTTTGACATTTGCGTTTCTGTTTCTGTCATAAACCCAGGCCAGCCAGGCTTAATCACGTTCATGTTTGGTTGCTCCATCTCACAGATCCAGTAGCTGTCACACAAATGTTAATAGGAGATCTTCTGCCACAGGCCTTAGCACAGACGGAGTAAAAATCTTCAGAGTTTGGCCTGTTGATTCCTCCTGTTGGTAACAGCTTCCTGGGTTTCTCTTAAAAACTTCCAGCCTCGTTTTCCGTTTATTTAAAAGATAATTGAATCACTATGCTTTGCAATCATTTTGACTAAAGCTGGTTGCACTGATAGTTTTTCTGGCGTGATTTTTGTGCAGACTAATCTGTTCTCACTTGCTTGGGCTAGCATGATCCCTGGGGAGTGTTTTGCAGGTCAGAGTGAGTGAATGTGCATTGTACTCACCCTGCTCAGTTCCCTTTCCCTGGAATGCCTCTCACTTGTAGCCAGTCTGAACAAGACCCCAGCTCCTGTGAGGAACAGAGGTGTGAGCGTAGATGCTGCCGTGAGGTCTGCTTCACAGGAGGAATCCACCTATGGCTGGTCTCTCTGCAGTCCATGGAGAGCACATGGGACTGAGCAAAAGTCTTTGACCTTGCTTATTTCTTAATCAAAAATATCAACAAGCAAACCATGGTTGGACTGTCAGAATTTTGATTTCAGTCTTGATTGAAATTTCAAGTAGAACACTCTCACTTCAAGCGAATTCATTAAAATGTTATTGCACCCATGACATTAACATCTTTCGGGTAGCGTGGCAGAGTTGATCTGCAAATAAAATTGGAAGGGTGTCACTACCCCATATGCCAAAAGGAATCACAGGATTCTCTCCAGGACAGCCTGAACCCTAAACTTCTCCAGGTAGTGTGTGGGACACACGATAGCTAGACATAGCCCCCCTAATTATGGCATGTTGCAGAGTGTACTTAAAAGTTGATAGCAATATTTTAAAAGTTATTCAGGCTTTCTTGGAAAATGGATCTAACTAACTAGACATCTTTTAAGTAAGTTTTACTGGTGTCAATACTACACATAACTACATTTTCAGGAATTGGAGTGAAAACCAGGATGCAAAAGGAATCGAGTGCACTAACGTATCCCTTAGTTAAAATAGTAGATGCATTATGCAGATCAACTCCAGGAAGGGTAAACATGTGTCCAAGGTCGCTGCTTCACCCTTGGCTGACTGAGGTCCTTAGGGGAATTGTGGTTTTTCCAGAGTGTATTTAGAGTCTCTGCGAGTTGCACATCATTTCCCAGGTGCCTTTTGTTTTCTAAAGTCCAGCTTAAGGCTTCGTGTTCCAAATTGCTTCTTTCATAATCAGCTTTGGCAGACCGTGCTGCAGAAGTATTCTGTGTTTTTGTGGACCCTCCACACAGAAAAAAACCAACTTGCATTCCTGAAAAGAGACCACAAATGAGAAGCGTACTGCTGCAAGTATACATGTGCATTACCAGTCATTGACAAATTTCTAGTGATTTCTGTTTAGATGATAAATACATCTCTAAACAGTCAATGAAAGGAATAAATGTCACATTTTAAAGAAGGGAATCAGCTGTTGCATGATTTCAGCTTGTCTTGATTACGGATGAGAAGAATGTCGCTATAGTTTCAGAAGCTGTCTTGAAGCGCCACAATATTTTTTGTCCTCTGCCTCTTCCTATCTTTCTGAATAAGCTGCTTCCGGCCACCCCAGAACGATCAGTGCTGCCCCTTAATTTACAGTTAGGAATGTAGACAAGAGAGAAGGCGAGGGAATGAAATATGGTGTCAAGTTTGTATCTGCTCACATTTCACAGACTAAAGAGACAAGCCCCTTTGGCCAGTTGCCATGGGGAATTTTCTTGCAGAAGTAAATAACTCAGAACAGAAAGAACTCAGATTCATACTACCCCAGCTGCAGAATGTCATTAAGTCTCAAAGGATGCTATGTGCATTGTGTGAAAGGAATTTTGTAATCTGGCTATAACTGCAGTTGAAAAACTATGTTTGAGTTTAAACCTTTATTTTGAACTTTAATTATTGGCTTGTTTCTTATGTGTTGATTAAAGCACACATTGTCATATAAATAGTTTCTATTTTTAAACCATAAAAAGGTTTAGATTAGATGTTTCAATAGCGGATGAGTGGTTGATTTTATTTTGTTTTCTTGCTTCTTCCTATGCCAACTGCACTCTAATCTTCTTTTCCTAATTCACTTTGTAAGGATGCTTGAAAAGAGAATTAAATCTACCAAGGCACTCAAAATATCATGTAGATGGCTTTTTATTTTAAAGTGTCATTCATTACATGACTTTCTGACCCCCATAACCTTCACAAACTTGGGGGAGGAGAGGTTCTTTTTTCTTTTTTTGTTTCCTTTTTTTTTTTTTTCTTAAAATGTCTGAGAAGAAAAAGCATGGGCACCTCCCTTCTACTAGTATTTAGCCAGTTCTTTTTCAGTCTGAGTTACATGAGTGTTACACCCATGAAGTTGGTCCTAGCATGTGTGGGAGGAGACTCACACTGTGGCTTCATAGTACCAGAGGACAAAATAATGATTCTTCTGTTTTGGTGGGTTTTCTTGTAGTGCTAGTACCTCAGCTCAGATTTGGTGAAGAAATGGGGAAGATGTATGTTTTTAGCACCGATTACTAGCCAGCATTTGAAATAAAACCTGTTGGTTAGATAAAACAAATATCTGCTAGACAAAGAGAATTTTAAACTTGCCATTTAGTTGATTTCTACATCTCTGGAATAGCATACAAAGGCACAATTTACAGCTTCTCTTCAAGTTGTTTGATTGCTGTCTCTGCAGCAGTAGGTGCCGCGAATTGCTTGGAGAAAGACTGATGCCTGTGTAGCTGCAGTCATGAAACCATGGGTTCATACAGTGCTTTGCGTAAGTGCATTGAGCAGACCATGTAAGGTTGTTTTAACTGAGGTTGTCTTTGAAACAACTGATCGCTAAGACTGCAGTGACTGCAGGGTGCCTGGATAGCAGCAGAGCAGGGGATGTATCTGCCAACGAACGCTTGAAGACCTGTGCCCCCACAGCTCCCACAGAACCTCCCGTTGTCTTGCAGAGGGGTCAGGTGCCAGGTCTGCCTCAGAAGTGTCGTGTCGGAGTAACTGAGGCTTGGCTGCATTACATGTTCCCAATCTCATGTCCCCCACCTGTAATGACGGCTCACTAACAAAAAATTCAACCTAAGCTTTGAGCTGCTTTGTATTTTGTGGTCAGAGGGTAACATTCAGCCCAGAGCCTGGCAGATCCTAAGCATCCTTTGTGACACTCAGTGGCTCTGTCAAACTTCCCTGCAACTCAGAGAAAATGGGGTTAGAAATAAAAATACCCCCTAAGTGGGAGGGAGAGCACACGTGTGTGTCTGTGTCATGCTCCATTAGCTCCCTGAGATGCAGTTTGGTAGAACGTGTACCGAGCTGTACGCCAGGAGACAGTACGTCCTGCTCCCAGCTCTTTCCCCCAACAATTTTTATGCTCTTCATAACTGTTATTAAGCAAGACCACAGAGTATTTTTACAGCATAAGCAGAAGAGGTCTATCCTGCATTTTAGAGCTGTGATCTGTCAATAACCCATACTGAAATATAGGTATATGTAATGTCTTTGTGTAATCTGAAGAATGTGCCCTGGGATAAAAAGGAATTTGGATGCTGTTAATGTTTTGTTCAATGTGTGAACAGATTATCTCGTCATTGGATTCCATCTCCTGTCCCTGTTTCATTTAAAATGCTTCCTATGAAGTATTTAAAGAGCTGTATTTCTGATAATAGACGGACTAACTATGTTTTACTTTGGTTTGGGTGTGGCATGGATTGCGTGGGACACCCTAGACTGAGAGCAAAGCAATGCTACTCCAAGTTGTTCTGTCTTCACTAATAGAGCCAAGCAAATGCAAACCCGATCTCAGTGTGGTGCGTCTGCCTCTGTGCTTGGGTCTCTGCTCTCCTGAGAGTCTCTGTGATTTCAGTTTTATTATAGCTGACAATCCAAAATATTTCTGCTGGAGCTAGTTGCTATTACTATAACACTGGACAAGAATACACTTGTAAAAATGACAATTTTTTAAAGGACATTTTTTCTGAAAATTTGAACCAGTGGTACATTTAAGCCATGAAGTTCTTGTTTCGCTTTCTATCGAGCTTTATTATTTATCCTTAAAATGCATGACTGTGTATATTGCTGGTTTCAGCAAGATTTGTTGAACTTTAGAGTTAACATTTTCTATCCTGAGTTATTTCCTAAGAACAATTAAATGCTGTAGCTGAGTGAGAAGCCTCATATTCATTTCTGTATTCAATTTAAGCAGTATTTTGGGGTTTTGATTCCTAGTTTAAACCCTCTTGAAAACATTGAGTAACTTCACCTCCTAGATTCAAATTTTTTAAGAATTACATTTCAACAGGGAAATTAGAACCAGATGATATAGATGATAGTGCAGTTTGTAACTTATGAAGGAGACAGCTGAAAACAAAAGGGGTTATATGGAGTGCATGCTCCTCAGTGTGCACCTGAGGACAGACTTGGGGACTATAACTGGATCTGTTCTGAAGTATTTCTGTACGTGCATTTCATGCTGTGGGAGTCCCTCTATGGAAATTTCTTCATCTGTTTAGATCTGTGCGGCAGCCCTACTGAACACAGACTGCTGCCTCCTTTTGAGAATGTTGTGGTCCAGTTTCTTCAGATTTTTTCAGTGAATTCAGGGTGGTATCAGAGTAAGTGATGGGAAAATTTGGCCTTTATTTTATTGCTCAATTTTTCCTTGATCTCAAGCCCTTTTGAGTTGTACTTTTATTTTGTCCTGGGGATTACTGTCAATTGAAGCCCAAGGTTTTGAGGAAGAGGGGGAAAAACGAGGAACTAAATCATCTCAGAATTGTTTGAGTGCATTTTTAAAACATGGAGTAAGCACTAAGAAAAAGGAAGTTAATGACCTATTTCTATGAGATGAGGCAGACCATAGATTTTGAGGAGTGGATCTGAAATGCCCCACAGCAGACAAAGTTGTTGCTGAAGAGCCCTGCTTCCTCTTTGATATTCACTCATCCCTTTTTAAGAAATTTTTGTGGACGCTCAATCTGGCAGTCGACACAGAGTTAACAAAACAGTTATAATTTCCCCTTGTGTTTACGTAGGATGAAATATTAAAATGTTGCATCTGCAGGGGAAGACAGGAGTTGGTGAGAGCCCTTGGGATAGGCATCCGTGGTCGGGGGCGATGGAGGTGGCCACTGCGTCGGCAGCACTGCTGGCCCCGTGGGGCTCGGGTGTTTCGCTCATGCCATTCAAAGTGAGTCACTGCTGGTGTGGTTGCTTGGCTGATCTGCTTCAGCTGTTGGGTTGAGTATGTAGTGCACAGATGAATGGGGGGGTGTGTGTAAGTGGAGAAAGCCAGGGAGGAATCGC
>Ga0181612_177080_pt1 | contig 12812 bp, 17 predicted proteins | sample HoacroProtozoa21_FD_119630 | JGI IMG/M metagenome (GOLD analysis project Ga0181612, IMG submission 119630) | Hoatzin crop microbial communities from Cojedes, Venezuel. Combined Assembly of Gp0051906, Gp0051904, Gp0051908 | reverse complement strand
TGGGTGCCTTGCCCTCTGGATGATGGCCCGCTGCGGTACAGAAGGCATCTCCACTGTCAGTGCCAGCTGATGAACCCTTCCGGGCTGCTCCCTCAGATCTGCAGAACGAGGTTTTAGCTCAAAAAGCACAAAACGAGTCCCCCGTTGTTTCACTGGGGACCGGAGCTCCGGCATCAGAGTGCTCCCCTGGTCCCTGTGCGAGCCGAGGATGCTTCGCTGCTGCTGCCGGAGCTGCATCCGCTCTCTCCTTGCAAGCACGGCGCAAACAATCCCGGCACTGACCGTGCCGAGGGGCCGGCGTTCGGGCACAGGGCTGTCATTGTTGGAGGGCCTCGAAAGCACCGTGCCAGCCTTGGCTGGGGCAGTGAGCACGTGGACCTCTCGGCACTGGCACGGGGAAGAACCTGCCGCCCGCCGTGACTTTGGAAGCCAGCGCCGGAGGGGCGGCTGAAACCCTGGGCGTGCTGGGGGGCAGCCGGAGGGCTGCTCCTCGTGGAGGTGAGGGGCCTGATTGCTCTCCCTGAAGGGTTGGTACGGGGATGGAAGGACAGCCTTGCTTCTTCGTTGCAAAGCTGCAGGGTTTATTAAACACAGAAGTGTGAATTGCAGCCTGAGCTGACTGTGTGACCATAAATAATGTTTGCTTTTTAAAAATGCAAAAGGAGAAAACGCTTGCAGGACCTGTAGCTTCGGCTGGTGGGAGCAGGTCCTCCAGTGGGCTCGTGCATGTCCTGACAAACCCCTCTCCTTCCAGTGCAGAGGCTTGGCTTGCTAAATGAGGCGGAGAGACTTGCTCCCAGCAGCTCCAATGTTCGCATCTAGTTTTCACCAAACGCTCGAGCAATGTCCCAGTAACACAGAAAACATCCACAGGGCCACGCTGAGGGGACGTTTTTTGAGGATACCCATGGCATCGCTCCTCTCCCGTGGTCCTTACGGAAGCCTGGGGTCCTTAATTTCTCCCAGTGGTCCTTGGAGTCAGATGATTTCAGGGTATTTCTGCTCCCTTGGGCTTGTAAAGAGGAGCATGGGAGTGTGGAGAGGGACACGTACCGGTGGCTCACAGCAACAGGAAAATGAAGGAGCGCGTGAAATCTCTCTGCTGCTCGGGGCGGTTTGCGGGTCCAGCAGGCAGCTGCGCTCCCCTGTGCGTGTTGACGGTGTTTCCAGGGTAAAGCTGGTGTTTGGTGGGTCAAAGAGCTGGCTGTAAAACTTCCAACTCTCTTTCATGCTGTCCTTGGATTCATTTTTCTCCTCTGCTAGGAAGGTTGACGTTTTGGGTGGGTTGCATGTTGTTTGAAGAAGTCATCGCTGTCCCACAAGCAGCATCTGCTGTCTTTAATCCCATTTTTTTGTGGAAACCTAGCACTGTTTGTGGGCCAGCCAGTCTGCCGCTCCTCCGTTACGAACCCCTTGGCCAGTCCCCCCCCACCCACGTGAAATATTTCTATTTTTAACCTGCTGATCTCATTCCAATTCGTGCAAGCGTTTATTTTCGGTGCCGAGAGGTAGCTGTTCCCAGCTGGCGTATCAACGGTCTGCCGGGGAGCGTAACGCTCTCGTTACTGAGAGAAGAAAACGAATCGCAGGTCCTAGGGCTCGATGTTCCCGCCTGCTCCTACGCGAGTAGTTGCTCCTTGCTCTCGCAGGGCGAGGTGTTTCGTCAGACCCGTCGGCGGGAAGGTGCTGCGCGTTGCGTCCCATCTCCTCTTCGCCGGCGACGGCTCGGCTGGTGCACCCCGTCCGCATGTGCAGGTGAGGGATGCGAGAGCAGCTTCGTAGCCTCAAACCCGTATATATTAAAATACAAAGGCGGAAGGAGGCTGAGTCATTTATTTTTTTATTTTTTAATCTCTCTCGTCTTGCTTCAGCATCCGAGCGCTTTTGCGCAAGCTGGAGGGACGGTAATGCGCGTCTGGTTTGCAGCCCTGTTAAATGAAGGGGGGGAAGCTGCAATAATAATAATATTCATAAAATGGTAGTAGTAATATTCATAAAATAGTAGGAATAATATTCATAAAATGGTAATAACAATGTGAAAGCCTTTCCTTTTCACAGTTCCCTGCAGGCTCTGAAGTTGCTTCCCCTGCACCCTCCTCCTGCCCCGCGGGAGGCTTGCCCTGGGGAGCATCCCATCATTTTCAGGAGGGGCGATCGCTGCCGCTGAGCGAAAGCAGATGTTTTCCAGCTGACTCCAGGAAACACCCTTTTGACACAGCAAAGAAGCGCGGCTGCGGTGTGTAGTCGTTAGGTTGGGTTGCTCGCCCCGTGCAAGGCTATCGCTTCCCACTCCCCGGCTCGCTCTCCGGGGGTAAATCCAGCAGCCGCCCTTCTCCCCTCATGCCTGGCCAGCCTGGCTGCTCTCCGGGGGTAAATCCAGCAGCCGCCCTTCTCCCCTCGTGCCTGGCCGTGCCGCCGGGATGAAGTGCTTTAGGTCGTCTGTTAAGGGGGAGGGTGCCTGCGTGGTGCGTGGCCTTGTTTGAACGACGCTGGCTGTTTCCTTAGGAACAGAAAAGGCTTTTTTGGAGTTGAACAATGATGCGTGCCCAGCTCGGTCAGTGGAGAAAAGCAAGGCAGGAGACGTTTTACAGTCGTTGCTGCATTTCGCTTGCCAGCGAGCCCGGCGAGAGTTCATTACTGGTTGTGATGGTCCTCCGTGGTGGTGGTCGACGGCATGTTCTGCCAGCCTGATGGCATTGCACCAGCAAAGTGTTGGGGCTGGGGAGCACGAGCCATGTTACATTGAGTTAGAGGGGTTTGAAGTCGGGATAAATCCGCGGCTGGGTTCGGCTGGACCTCTTGGCTGTGGCTGTCCCAGGTCGGCATCGGTGCAGACACGGCTTCAGCAAGAGCCGGGGCTGGCTGGAGCATCCATCGGTTTGCTGGGGTCGGTGGGAGAAGGTGCTCGAGTTGTCCATCTAAAAAACATCTGCACCAGGTAAAGGGTGGAGGAAGTGAGTGAAAAGAGCAGGAATTTGAGTAACCAGCGTGGTGGTCGCACAGGGAATTGAGACCAAAGTCTCCCAGGTCACGCACGCCTCCGGGAGCCGAAATAACCCGAGCTGGGGTCGTGTCTGTGTGGGAGATGTTGAAGCTTCAGCTCCCGCGTTATTCCCTGCTGCACTGCCGTCGTCTTCGTTCGCATCCGCTCCCAGAGCAGCCCGGGGGGACGCGGGGTCCCTCGGCACACGGCTGCCGCAGCTATAATTAAACAAAGAGAAACTCTTTATTTTTTTGTAACTGATCCAGCTTCCGGAAAATGGCAGCGAGCTGAAGGGAGGGAAACAAAACAAGCCCTCGCCCGGCCAGAAAAAGCGTCCTCACCTCTGTGGCATTTCCTTGCTTTCATTCCCCCCTCGCCAGCCTCCCTCCCCAGCCCCTCGCATCCTGGCCGCCGCATTGAAAACCTGCCATCAGATTAGCGGTGCCGGGGTGGGGTTGCTCTCCGCCGGCGTGAGAAGTGTTTCCCAGCTGGCAGCGTGCATGCAAACCGAGCCTTGGAAACGGCTCTTCTCGCTCCCTCGAGCACTGTGCCTCCTGCCCCAAACCCCTCCATGCTTTTTTTTTTTACCCCCTTGCTCACTAAAAACACCATTAACATTTTTTTCTGCGTGTGTGGCTGCGCCTTTGGTATGAAATGAGCTGTTAAAGCGTTTTAAAAAGCACAGGGGAGTAGTTCCTGACGCCTGGGAGCGACGGGTCCTTTGCAATTCATGAGGTTTGGAGTTAGGGGGGGAAAGAAAAAAGAGGAGATGTGGGGGTGCATCCCACAACAGAAGGAGGAGGAGATGTGCGGGTGCATCCCGCAGAAGAAGAGGAGGTGGGGGGGTGTCCCGCAGCTTGTCTTCCTGAGCGCTGGCTTCTCGCCGCTTACGGAGACTGCGAGCTGCAGATTTGTTGGAGCAGCCTCCGGACAAGCGGTACCTTTGTAGGTGTTCATCGCCCGTTTGCTCGGATGGAAGAGGACAAGTAGGCTTTCTGGGGGAATGGGATGAAAGCACGGGGACCCCAGCAATAGGTGTGTTGTTTTTTGGGTGGCTTTGTTTTGTTTTTTTAATACCAGCTTCCTGGGACGTGGCTCCTTTCCAGCCCTTTGCGGCAGCCGTCCTGCTCATCAGGGAGCTAAACAGCAGTGGCCACAAAGCAAGTCTTTCTCTTGGCCTTCACGAGCATTTTGCTTGGTTATCTCTGGGTGAGGGCCACGTGCAGACAAAGTATTTACTGTCCCTGGGAGACGGCGATTACATCGTCAGCAAAGCAGCTAGCTCATGCTGTCAGCTCCGGCCTTGACCAGCTTATCGTCCGAAGAGTTACGGGCAGCATTGCTGGCTTCCTTGAGCTTCCCATGTCTGCTTCGCGCCGGACAGATGCTCTGGGATGGGGACGTCAGGGTGGTGGGTCTCCTCCCATGCGTCCATTTGCTGCAGCCTTGCCTGGGTCTTCTCTATGCGGAGTCTGTCCTGCTTAGGCTGGAAGTGAAAAACAAATGAAGGTTTGGGGTTTTTCTGGGTTTTCCGGCTGGTTTTCTTTCTCTTTGTAAGTTGGTTGGAGTCAGCAAGCGCTGCTGAGAAACAGCTCGGTGCCATCAGTAAGCGCTTCCCAGTAATTTTTCCCGTCTCTCCTGCTGCTCCCAAGGTGTGGCCCCTGCTCCCTGGAGAGAGCTGGAGCTGCTCCGGAGTGGCGCGCCTGAAAGTTAATCACGGCCGACAAAACGCCTTAATTAGCTTAGTTAGCCAGACGGTCCATCTGGACTCGTGCAGCGCGTGATGAGATCCCGTGAAACAAAATTGGCGACGGGGGGGACATCGGCTCGTTCCAGTCCCCAGGAGACTTGCCATGGCCTCCGGCGCATCCCCTCTCTTGGACCTGCAGGGAGTGGGAGATGTTTTTGCAGGAAGCGCTTAAAAATTACGTGTTGACGTGGAGCACAGATCCCAAGTGCTTTTGGGTGAGCAGGGCTTGCTTTTTTTCTTTTTTGTTCATCTGCCTGATTTTCAGCAGGACAGCCCTGCAGCGGGACAGCCCTGCAGCTCCTCGGAGGTGCGACCGGCCGGAGCAGCCACTGCCTCTTCAGCTCCTGCTCTGCCTATTAATAGGAGCTATTAAAATGTTCACCAAATCCAGGATGCAGGACATGACTGGGCATGGAAACAGTGAGCAAAGAAAGCTTTAGCCCAGTATGCTGTTTGAGCAGAGGAATGCAGGGCCTTGCAGCAGGGATTTGGGGAGGGGGAGCGTTTAACCCCCTCTCTGCAATTGCCCTGTAGCGGGGGTGATCTTTTCATCCCGGCTTCACCTCCGTGCGTTGGCCCCTGTTTTAAACCCTCGCCGTACAAGCATCCCGGGGGAAAGCTGCTTGGTTTTCCTGCCTGTGATGGGAAACCCCAGCACAGGCAAGCGGAGATGCATCCTTTAGGTACCGGGGGCGGATGCATATCCTGAAGGGTTTGGGTACCAGCGGGTAACACTGCAGGGAAGCTGAGGCACAGAGCATCAGCGTCGCCTGGGTCCGTGCAGCGGTACAATCTGAGCGTTGAGCCGTGGTTTCTGCAGTCGTGATGCCCGTGCCTCCAAATACGGGCTCTAAAATCATGTCGGAAGTGCGTTTGGGGGTGTGGGAGGAAATAAATCAGTGTCCAGATTGCCCTGAAGTCAGGTGGGATAAAAGGAATAAAAATATTTGCAGTTTGGCCTTCTTTTTAGGGGACTGTGACCAGAAAGGAGTGATGCCAGCGCTGCATCAGATGGTCCCCTCGCTTGGATGGGGAAGGGGAGGCATTGTGCTTTGGGAAAGGGCAGGTGGTGGTTCCTGGCTTAAGGCTGCTTTGAGGTAATTTAGCTTGTGAAAGCAGGGCAGAGGGTGATTCCCTGCGTGGGGGTGACGCTGCCCAGGCTGCGGGGATGTTTGTGTGCAGGGCGTCTTCCTTCGGGCTGAGCATCCCTCGCCTGGCGCTGTGGGATCCCGCCTGGATGCCGTGGGGAGGTCCTAGCTCGTCCCCGGGTCCCAAGCAGTGCCAAGGCAGAGGATTCCGAGCATCAGCCTGATTTCCTTCTCCTTCTGTGGATGGGAGATATGGGAATGGCTTGGACCCAGAGGTCTGAGCATAACCATGATAATTCCTACGTAGTGCTGCAAACACTTCCTCCTCCCCTTTGCCTTTAAGTATAAAAATCCTCATCCCTCTTCCCGCACACAAAATGTGAGTAATGTTAGAGAAATTTGGGATGAGGCCCAGCAAACGATCGGATATCCGGCTAAGCACATCTCTGACTTCTGAACTAAAAGCTCCCATATGACTAATGTGGCAGAAGAACTGACAGATTTTGGAGGAGTGTATTTTATGTTGGTGCTCTGCGTTACATCTGTTCTCACACAGTAAGACTCCAGTCTGCAGAACTTGGAAATGGCTATTTTTTTAAATCATATTGCGCTGAAGTACTAACACGTTGTTATTTGTCCAGCTGAAATCTAAGCTGACAATAGTAAGCACTAAATTTAAAAATAAATAATAATAATACTAGTTCTTTTGTACCTGCATGTGGTGTGTTTTGGTTGATAGTCTTGACATGGGCTCTGTGAGCCGTAAATGTTGTTTACTGGGACCATGCATGGAAAAAAAGCTGAATTCAGTGTAGAAGTGGAGAGCTGTGAGGCTGAAATGCTGGTGGATGTTGCTCTTGGTAATGACGAATGGCAGTGGCTGACTCTCTTTTTGTCATCTTTTCTCCTTCTGGTCAGTGCCATAAAAGTTTCTGTTTCTTTCCCATTGATCGAGTACTTAAGTCGTTCTTCTGAATATAAATCTGCCATAGTGCGTCAGCTGTGCCCGGGATTTCACTTCTTTTATGTGTCACTTCAAGCAAGTTTTAATTAAAAAAAAAAAAAGTCCATCTGCATTGGTTTGATACTCAGGCTCTCTTTTCTCATCAAGAGTGTGTCTAATTCTGGCCTGACCCTGGCCCTTTGAGAGCCAAGTCCTTCAGGCTGGGTGCGGGCATCAGCTGGTTGTGTTGGAGAGCATCCCTTGGCTCTTGGAAAGCTCTTGCTGCCTCCTCTGCTGGTCCCTGCAGAGGTGCCCCAGCCCCGGCACCAAGATCTGCTGCACTTCTAGACACAAGTCCATTGAGATATGGATGGGCTTGATCCTACAGGGCAGAAATCTGGTGTGTTGCTGTGAAAGATGCTGAGAAAAGGAGGTGTTGTCTAGGCGAGATGATGAGGATGGCCATGGATGGTGCCCTGGCATGTTGGCTATGCCTGGAATTGTCTGCTCGAGCCAAGAGCTTGCTGCTTGTAGATCCAGATCCATGCTTTAGATATGGAGCCAAAATTAAAAGACACACATCACCCTGATTATCAAAGCAGCCTTGAAGCAGAGCTAGTGGTAGGATTGAAGTTGCTTTCCACAGAAATCCGTAGACAGCAGGTTCTTTGTTGCACGTGGCCGACATTCAGCTGACCGAAGGCATCTGTCCCTGAATATAAGGGGCTTTTTAACCTGATTTTAGTCCTTACTTTCTAAAACAAGGCATTCTTCTAGAGACAGTGGACAACTTTGGGCTTTTCTGTATCCCCTGGTTGGCTGTCAGCAACAGCTTTCTCTTTTTTTTTTTTCCCCTCTAATGTGGGCATTTTTGTGTTGGTCTAAGAAAGCTGTGCCACGGCTGATAACGCTTCGCCCCTAATTCAAGCTGCAGTAATCCGAAGCTGGGCGGTGTGGTCTGTTGCCACAGAAATCTCAGCGGGAATGAATGGAGCGCCCGGCTCACGGGCTTGCACAGGGGGGCTGTGAGGTTCCTCGGGGCCTCGTGTCTTGAGCTTGAGAAGCGAGGGAAGGTATGTCTCCTTACAGCCTCACCTGGGGCTGACTTCTCAGGGATGGCACAGAGGGAATAACTTGCCCTTTGGAAATATCCCCTCTGCAGAGGCTTAGAGTTGCCTGTTTTCAGAGGATGCTCTCGTGATGGTGCATCACTGTGGTTTGATGCATGGGCACGAGGGTGTTTTGTGCTTGCAAGAAGTGCAGTGCAGAAAGTTGTAGAAACCAACTCCACTCAGCTCCAAAAGCTCTGCTTTGAGCAGGGAAAAATGTACCATTCCTTTAAGATGACTTTCAGGTGTCATTTTATTTTGCCTGTTGACTAACGCTACAAAAACCCTGCTTCGCCCCGGCAACGCGAGCTATTTTAAGCAAAGGCGAGATTTTATTACGGAAAATATTAGGAAAGGTTTCTTTAGTGAAGGAGTGGTCAGGCAGTGGACAGGCTGCCCAGGGAGGTGGTGGGGTCACCATCCCTGGAGGGGTTCAAACAATGTGTAGGTATTGCACTTCAAGACATGGTTTAGCAGGCACGGTGGTGCTGGGGTGACGGTTGGACTTGATGATCTTAGAGGTCTTTTTCAACCTTGATGATTCTATGATTTTGCCAAATTTATGGAAATGACTATTTCTGCATCAAGGTGTCTTGCTAAAGAGAGGCGTCTCCCCAGAATGGGTCAGCCCGAAGAAGGCTGTGTCCTAGGCACGGAGAAGCAGCATATCTTTGACATTGCACACAGTGGAGGCTGTGGTCTCACTTCTTACCACATTAATTTTGACAGCATCCAGACAAGGGCCTGATGCATTTTTAACTGACACAAAACTAAACAGTTCAAAGTGCATAACTTTGTTTGCAGATAAACCCTTCCAATAAACGCTCGGGTCTTCAAATGATGAAATCAGTTTCTTATCAGCCATCTGACCAGTGATGATGGGATCGAGCAGCTTTTAACCTGGCGAGACTGAAACAACAAACTGAAGTACAGACAGATGGGGTGGGTGGTGTTATTTTGAGATTTTTCCTTTATGGCACTATTGATGTTATGGAAAGTGCTTGGATTATATCTGGCGTTCTTCACCCCCAGGTTGCGTTCCTCATAGTTAATTTGCAGGTTGCATGAAGCCTCCGTGCAGTTTGACGGGCTTTAATTTCAGGGGCAACTAATTAAACAAGGAGGTGTGGTGTTTGGTCTTGTGTTGCATAAACACTGGCCTGTTTTCCTTTATCTCAGACACCTTCCTGGCTGGCAGTGGTGGGGGCCTGCACCTGGAAAACTAATTCCCACCTGTAGACAAGCTCTAATCTAAATTAAGGCAAGGACTTTGCTGCCTAAAACCACCTGAAATAATCCACGTGTTCTTTTGTGCCGATGTGGTGAGTCTGCTGTTGAAAGCCTGCTCTGAACTGGAGCAGGAACACTTTCTGGGATGGGTCTGCGACCCGCTGGATTTGCAGGGGAGATCAAATTGAAAGATCGGAGTTTTTTCCAGCAAGTCCTAATCCACGCTCTGGGCTGGAGCAGGTGTCTCTCCTCGTGTCTGCTTCTTGCTGCATCCCATGGAGCAAGCAACCCACAGTCTGGTTTAACCTTCGTGTTGCTTTCTAATGAGAAGACCATCAGCTCCAGCAAACGGTTAAACCGCTTAAACCCAGGTAGCGTGGGGAATCTGGTTTGGAAATGTTTACCAAGGACAAGTGCTTAAAACCCCCTCTGTTTTGAGGAAATGCTGCTGCAAGGTGCTGATCGCATCTGTTTCTGCCTAACTGAGCCTTGTGATGGTGTTGTCTCCCGTCAGCATGTTCAGCGTAGCTGGAGGTGTCGTGTAATCCACCAGCAGATCAGTACCTGGCCTAATCAGCAAGGTGTGTAAGACCATTAAATCGAGGGTAAGCTTTTGCACGGGTTCATCGCTCGAATGAGGTTTTCGGTTTGATAATCCAAAGAGGACTTATTCGTGAGCCAGAGAATCTGGCTGCGAGGTGGTGGCTGCTCGCTCTCTGTGGGTGTGCTCAGGCAGCGAGCTGGGAACAGCCCCCCTCTTTTTTTCCTAAAATGGACCTCCTGACCGAGGTCAGGAGCAAGTCCAACTGACCTGGGGGCTGCAGCTGTGTCCTGGCTACCTGCTTACAAAGTCACCTTTTGGGTGTCCCGTGAGTGGCTGTTGAGTGCCCATCCTGCCCACGGTATCTGCATCTTGAAGGCAGCCCTCTCTTTTTAGAAGATGAGCATGTCAGATAAGTCCAGAGGACAAAGCAAGGCTGATTATTTTTCAGCCTTTGATGTTCTTTGTGCGAGGAAGTGGTCAATGTGGGGAAGATACGTCTTGGTGGAGTGCTTGGGCAGGGAGAGCTGCATGGAGTTGGTGACGTGTTGGTCTACAAGCGGGTTGGAGCTAGCTCAGCTCTGGTGGGCTAGCTTGTCTCTGGAGCTTTTTGCTGTCCTCTCTGTGTGTTGCTGCATCAGTTACGGTTCCAGCCTCCCCATCCAGCAGCTCAAGTGACTTTCCTGTGCCTGCCCTTCTCTGGTCACGCTGGTGGGACTGGTTTCCCAACATTGCAGCTGGGAACAAGGAGAGCACATGGCTCTGCGCATTGCACCAGCAATTCAGCTGAGAACAGCTACTTCTTTCCGTCAGACAAAGACAAAATTAGTGAAGGGTGATGGAGACAGGGCTCTGAAGTGTCGATGCAGTTAAAGCTCTGTCATCATCTCCACCTGGGGGAAGCACAGCCTGTCGGGGACTTGGTTGCTTCAGCTTTTGACAGCTCTTGAAGTCCAAATTAACATCCAAATTACTTAAGTAAGGAGATGCTGCTGGGGCTGCAGCCCTGGAAGTAGGATGGTAGTGAGTTGCTCCAAGATTTTCTCAATGAAAGCTTTTTACCACGCTTGAAGTTTTTGTTGCCTTGGTTAATTTGGTGTCTTGAGATAGGGAGGAGGGGTTTGGGTCACCCCCCTCAAGTGCACCAGGAGTTAATGAGATGGTTCTTGCAGCACCCATGGAGGTAGGAAATGAGTTCCCCTCTTTTCGTTTTCTGTGCCTGCGCTTAGCCTGCTCTTTGTGGATGTTGCCCTGAAATCTCATGGGGGGCCATGAGGAGGCATCTTTTCCACCACAGCATCACATGGGAAGCGGTGTGTATAGTTTCTCCTGGTGGTGGTCCTAGGTGGGGCCACAGCACGGTGTCCATACTGTTCCTCCGTCAACTAAGAACATGCCACCAGCAGGTAGAGTGGGTGCTGGCAACAGCTGAAGAGCTTTGCCTGACATCCCTGTTCCTGACCAGCTCGTGCAGATAATCTGTGCCAAGGTGCAGATGTGCCCTCAGATTAACCTGCTGATTAACCTGCAGTGCTTAAAAGAGAAAATGAGAGATTTTGCTCCTCTTCCTAAGTAGAGGGATGATGACTGTGAGCCATGGTCGTGATGTCTGTTGTCAGGCAAGGCTGTTTCTTCTTCAGAAGTGTCTGTCTCTCTGGCCAGTGGCTGGATCGTGGCTCTGGAAATCTGGATTTTGTTTCTCTGCCACCACTGGTTGCCTGCATCAGCTTGTGCTGTTGCCTGATCCGGCTCAAATTTGAGTTCCTCTGGTTTGGAAGGTGCTTGGTCCTTGCTTTTGGCTCTGAACACCCTTCAGGAGCAGTCTTGCTGTGGCCGTTGGCTGAGCTATTGGTCTCCTGAAGTACTTTGGAGGGGATGCAAGAGCTTGGAGGAAGAAGGTGCTCTCCTGGGCTCATGTTCTCTCTAAGGGTTTTAAACTTGAGTGTGTAGCTTTTACGTTTAGCCCCTGGGAGCTCAGTAGTGGATTTGATTCTGGATTTTCACGCTTTCATTGGTCCCCGTGGGGACTTGGCTGGAACAGACTCCTTGCCCTGGCAGAGGAGAGTCCATCCACAGCTCCCTGTTAAAAAAAATTCAAAACCAGCTCTGAGACTTCCCCACCTGAATTAGGAAGGTTTTTTTTCTCTTGGAAGAACACTGAGCAGACAGTAGGGAGAGGGTGGGTCAGGACTGAACTCAGCCTCTTCTAATATGAGGGCTAGTGGACATCAGATGGAGCTGGTGAGAGCCGGTTCCTGGTGGAGGTGTGTTTTACGTGACCTGGGTAGGAGGCTCGTGGAGTTCATTGCTGAGGGATGTCATGGAGGACAAAAGTGTATGTGAGTTTAAGCGAAGACTGACAAGTCCTCCCCTGGACAAGAGGACCAGCCGAGGTCACTCTGTTGAGGTGCTCTCCTTCGGTCATGTTCCTTCACCATGAGATGTTCGGGCAGACGCTACCTTTGCTTTTTATTAGTTTTGTGGGATGGAGAAGTCTGTTCTTAGGGCGTGCCAGGAGGTACCGTGCTTTCTGTGCTGGGGTTTCGGCAGCATCGGCTGCACCAAGTACTGTGCCACTGGAGACATCCTCCTGCCTTGTTTTGTTGGGGATGCCAGGAGGGGTGACTGGTCTTGCAGCCCATGGTAGCCTTGAAACCAAGGAGGCAAGTACGACTTTACTTCCCTGCTATATTATCAGGACTCGCGTGCATGTAGTGGTTTTATTGCTGGGAAGCATTGCTGTCAGTTAGTAGGACCTGGGCTGTCAGCCCAGGAGGACGCTTTTTATGGCCCTGTAAACCTCGTGAGGGTTCCTGCTGTGTACGGCGCTGCCAGCACCTTCCTACACTTGCGGGCTTTTTAAACCTTTGCTACGCTGTCACTCTTTTCAACGATTTGAGGCAGGGGGCTTTGAGGTTGCTATGGATGCTCGAGGTTGGTACCTGCATCTCCGGGACCCTCCTGTGCCTCGACAGTCAGTGCATCGGTGCTGCTGTCTGCTTGGTACCAAGGCATCCAGCTTTCTTTGCCACGAGTGGCTCTCAGGCCATGCCTGACCCAGTCTCGCTGGCTTCTGCAGTGCTTCCTCCTGACTCGGTGGCCCACTGCGTGGGACATGGGCGACCAAAGTCAGTGGGTGGGTGCTGGGCTGGAGACTGTGCTTGGCAG
>Ga0181612_175661_pt1 | contig 12812 bp, 6 predicted proteins | sample HoacroProtozoa21_FD_119630 | JGI IMG/M metagenome (GOLD analysis project Ga0181612, IMG submission 119630) | Hoatzin crop microbial communities from Cojedes, Venezuel. Combined Assembly of Gp0051906, Gp0051904, Gp0051908 | reverse complement strand
CTGGCTGTATATTTTACAGACACTGTCTGCTCCAAAGCTGTAACACCTAATTTTTATAGTTACACTGAGCTTGCGGTAGGAAAGGAAGGCAGAAAAAGGCCCCTGTTTATAATTATTACTATAGCAGCCAAGGTCACCGACAGATTTCTTAGGTCCCACAAGTGGGGAGCTATAAAGGGTTCCACTTGCGGGGAGGGATGGACAGGACAGGTGACCTGATATTGACCAAAGCGGTATTCCATGCCATGCACATCTAAAGTTTGCAATATTTCAGGTAATATTTTCAAATAAATTGGATTTCAAGAAATACAGTGCAGTGCTTGCTGGCCTAAGTCCTTTTCCAAATTCACATGTAATTCTTATGGCTGCTATTATTATTATTCCTTTCTTTAAGGATCAAAATACTCATTAAGATGGTGATTGAAGCAACAAAGTTTTAAGATATGTCACTAAAATTTAAAATGAAACTTCTGTAGTTTTGACACATGCTGATTCAGTTGATAGAACTGCAAGATTTTTTATCATTATTAGCTAAAATTCCATGATTAAACAACAGGATTTCATTCAGTGACTAAAACAGTCTCTTTTTTATCTTATACTTGTTGTTGTGTTTATTATTGTAACTCTTGGTGTGTTAATGAGTGTCACATCAATAGGCACAAGATGACATACTGAAAACACTCTGAGATTGCTTTGAATTTAATTCCATTAGAAAAATACAAAATAATTATAGTTTCAGGTTTTTATAGAGATTGTAACCAATCTTTTATTGTGTTAGTATTTATGTAGGAGTACATGTATATAAACAGTATATTTCCTGTACCAGTGTGACTGACCAACACACCCCCATGACGGAAGAAGGCTCAGAGAAGGGCACAAGCAATGTGCTCATGAGGTTCAGAGAAGAATACATGGAGTGGCCACAGCTTCTGTAAAGAAAGCTGAACTTATCTCAACCCAGAAGAGACAAAGGAGTGACTGTATCGGGTGAGTGGATCAACTGGTTGTGTAAACAGCCTCTTCTTCATTCTATGACAAAGTTAAAATGTAATCTTTCAAGATCACCAGGTTAGCATGCTTTAAACTAGGGAGGGTGAGTAAATTGTCAAGAATGCTAAAAGGAACAAAGAAATAATAGACTATGTTTTATTCCCAAATATTCCACTATCATGACGTGTCAATGAGCAAATTTATTTTTATCTCAGTTTTCACCAGGTAAAATTTCCCATTTTGCAAAGTTCTTTGAATTCCCGAGTCAGCTGATGCAACATATTTTTTTGTATGTTATTTGGTTTAGCTGTCTATATCTTGAGGTGAAAAGAGGATGCAATCTGAGTCAGAGAGAGAGCTGCAATGCTCAACCATGTGAGTGGTGCTGCATGGCCCTGTAAAGAGGCAGAAAGCATACAAACCTGCCCTTTCTGTCCTCCCCCCCAGTAAATTTCTGTGTCATTTTACGTCTGATGTTTGAATTGTATATTCTTCATACTAGACAGGATGTCGTGACTTTGTTTGTTTATTTATTTCTAAAGTTTAACAAGAAAGTGTCCTGATCTCTAAAAAGAGTCTTTGAGCAATTCTGTAATCAAAATAAAAGAGCTGCTTTGTGTCCAACATTATTATTAATTTATTTCAAGATACACAGTTCTTTTTGACTGTCAAAGGGGTTAGAGTGGCAGCTTTACATATATATATGATCAAATTGGCAGTTATATGCTAATGTCTCTAAGTTCCTTCTTTGCTTTCTTTCCATGTATTTTACTTTTACTGACTCGACCTTCAGTCATGCATTCTCTATTATGTTGTTGTTTTTAAACACCCTGTTTCTTGCAACAATCAGAGAAAAGAAACTTAGATATGACCTACCAACAGCAGGTAGGACGATACCTGTGGACAGATGAATGTTTGAAAGCTTCTGAACTAGTTTAAGCCATCCTGAGACCCTGTCTGCCTCTTCTGTGTTCACCCTTTGTGAAGTAGCACAGAAGCCCAGAAACTGTCTATCTTTCCATCAATAGAAGCAACCTCAGCCAGTCATTTGTTTTACACATTCTTCTATTGTTTGAATCACTGAATTATTTAACCTGTGGGGGCTTCATTTTTTTGCTTATGTGTGTCCAATAATTCTATTAGAATCTCACTGCATCATATTATTTAATTATTCCCTTTTTAAGCTTGCTAGATAGACTCACTTCCCTCACAGCCTGTTAATCCTCATTGTTATGCTTGTTGCAAGGAGAAAATGAGAACATGGGGAAGGGGAGAAATTTGACAGAAATACTCTGGATGGAATGGTACCAGTCAATCAGTGTAGCATTTGCAAACAGTCAGCGCTTGCAAAGGCTTGGCACAGATAAGAACTAATTACTTTACTGCAAAAGAACCCTACACCAAAACCTACCAATCAACTAAAAAAAAACTTCAAAGCAAAAACAAATCAAATAAAAAAAGCAAATTTGTCTTTCTTTTCCAAACAGTTCCTTAGAATTTTGATGTCATTTAAAAGCACCTATGATTTTTTTAGCTCATCATGACAGAGGACAATTCCATGAAACTTAATTTTTCCAGAGTTAACTATTATACTTCTCTTTGGGTGAAAGGGTGCCTTATCTTCCCTTTTAGCACCTCCAAGTGTAGCTGGTTCCGAAGGCTGGTTTTGGAACCATGTATCTGGATGCAGTGATGGGTATACAAACATTTACTTTCACAGCAGCTGGAAAGAATAATGCCAGCAACAGTTCATAAAAGCCCAAAGTAACAAGACCACTAAGAAGAGAACTTGTCCATTCAGGTTCACAATTGTTTTACAATGACTGGTCATAGATGTTCTTAAATCGACTAATTTTCCTTTACATAGTTATGTATTTTCATATTTAGATTATATTACTTCAATTATTATTAGTTAGTGAAGGAATAATCTCCTCCTCTACTAAAATACAATCATAACCTGATGGTATATTATGACTTATTAAAGAATATTTTTCTTATATAAATTCATCCTTGGCAATTAGATAAATACTTATTGTATTGGGGGCAGGTGGAAGTAAGTGAAGTATACTTCAGGGAGATAAAATATCTCCACTGTGAGCAAAATCAATGGAGAGAAGATGATAAGAAGATGTTACTTTCATATAAGCTTGGAGTCTTTTGAGATATATCATTATTTAAAAAATATCTTTACTGTTGTTTAGAATGCTCCACACATCATACAACTTCACTTAGTCACTAGACAATACTTGGGATTTTCAGGTGGAATATAGGTAATTCTTCACTTTTCCTGCAAAATACTGTTTTCTACTTCCTTCTGTAGTGTGGTCAGATCATGTTTCAGTTGAGCACCAGAGATACAATATTGGATGTTTTTACCTCGTCTTCTTATCTAGTGCCAAATCTGATGAGATAGGTTTGCTTTAAACAGTTGTCCTTTTGTTCTGTATTGTCTTACATAACTATGAGCATGTAAGGTGTTCTACACCACCTTACTTAATTTCTTAGAATGTTCCACTATGCAAACTGCAGTAAACTTTTTCTTTAAGTTACTAAATTGTTCATTTTAGCAACATGGAAGTCAGACACTCAGTGCAAATTTGTAGTCTCTAAATGTGTAGAAGTGTGCACAAAAAAAGAGCAAAGAAAATAAATCTTAAGTGGTGATGTTGCACTCACTGAAAAAATTTTAAAGGCTGCTTTTGAGGTAAATCAACAGCAACTTCCCCACCTTAAAATTGTTATTAACTTTTAGTACTTCAGGGATGATCTTGTGGTTGCTAGTAATTAAATTTTAAATTATTAATCATTATTAGCTTTTAAATATCTTTCACCTTTAGATATAAGACAGGCTAAACATTTCTGGTGATAATAAACAATGCTGGTGAGCCATTAGTCATGTCTGAGTTTCATTTTAGAGTATTACTTGATTACTGTAGTTATGTATTTATGCTTGGGAAGAATTGGTTTTCTTTTTAGACTCTGCCTTTCTTTGGACAGATGTGTACACTTATCTAGTGAGAAGCAGGAGAGGCTGTAAATGTGCTGCCGTGCAGACATTTTATTATATGTGGTACAAGACCTATTGATAGCTTTTGTTTTATCCTGATGAAAGCAAACGAGTATTTCTAGTTTCCAAATTTCTTACTTGTGACTTCTGACCTTTTTTTTTTTAATTTAATGAAATTTCTCATGCTTCAAATAGAATAATCAAATATTGTTCAATATGATCCTACAGATGGAAAATCAACTATATAGTATATGGATAAATTGTTCCCCTGTCCTTTGTAATAATATGAAATGGTTTTCTGTTTATAACTGTCTTAATCAGATCAAGATCAGTGCTTTTATTACTACAAAGGTGCATTGATGGAAATACTAAAGAAGCTTAGCATAGATCTCTGTTGGTTTGATTGCCTGGTAGAATTATCCATAATTCACATTGGTGTGAGTCATGAAAAGGTGATGACTAGAGTATGTTGCATTTATTCTTTAAATGTTATTAAGTAATGTCCTTGCATTAAAAAAATGAGTTTTAGAATAACCCTCTGATATTTTGTTCTTCCTGAATGTTATGCCAGATTGTATTTTGTAATGTTCCTATTAAATAACATGCTCTTCCAGTTTTATTGGTGCATTCTGCTGAAATCGCTGCAATTGTGCTAAAACAAATACAACAAATTGTGTCCATAATAGTAATGTGATAATCTTACAGTCAGATACTGTATTTATTATCCTTCTGCTTACATTTATAACACATCAGTACTAAAGAATAGGCTTACTCAAAATGGTTTAGGGATGCTTGTTACCGTGTATGGATATGAGATACTTAAAAAATAATGCTTATTTTCTTAAAAAAATATGAAATTTTTGATAAATGCATTAGAATAGTGGAAAGATCCTGAAGAGGAAGATAGCTTGATGAATCCCTTTAAATACACAACTATAAAAATACAAGACATTGTTATCTGTGTTGTTTGTAAGTACGCCTCATGTCCTAGGTAAAGAGCTGTTTAAAAACAAAACTATTCAGAAGTATATGCACTTGGGAAAATATGTATATTTTGCAGAGGGAAACAGGGGAGAAAAATTATCCAGGTATTTTCAGTACAGTTTATCATTCTGTCTTTTCTGTTTGTGCTCACAGCTGGCAACCTACAGGATAATAAACTGTCAAAGTAATTAAGAAAAAGTTTAGCACATTTATTGTGAAAATTACTTTTAATATTTAGAATCCTCAAATATCTTTCAGATCATTCATGATGAAAAAAGAGTAAAAGACGAAAAGACAGGTTATATAAAGTAATTTAAAGTATTTGAGTCACTTGAGACTAAGAAAAACATAAATATGAAATGAGTTGAAATAAAATGAAAGTATAGTTTAAAAAGTTTTTTGAATGATGTTGAAATACTTGGTTCTGAAAAAAAACATTATGTAAATGTTTTGCTGTAGGATGAAGCATTGCTCAGAACACTGGAATTTTCAATGTTATGGGCTTTTTATTTTTTGTTTCTAATGAAAATCCAACTTTTCCAAGAGAGGGAATAACCCTCTTATTCTCGGCTAGGTATATCTTCTGTATACTGAAATAAACATTGTGACAGTTATTGGTAATGCAAATTAGCATATATTATAAGAAGTTGCACAAACCGCAGTGTTTTTTATTCTATTGTTTGGTTTGGGTTTATTGTTTTTTTCTATTTTAATTAAGTGTCACTGATGTCTTTGAAAGGAAATCCTTTGCTAGTTGAGACTAACTCAGGGAAAACAAACCAAAACAAATTCTTTGCAAAACAAAAACTGAAAATCAGTTATTTCATGTGGTATACTGGGGATATATACACACATATATGAACCTGTATTTCCTTGGATTGTGTGGCAATTGCTTTTAATGCCTGTCTATGAGCACTTTTGAAAGCTGCTGCTTTCAGCACCTTTTGAAGGTACCAGAGAACAGCAGCCTCCTTGCTCCTTCCCTTTCAACATTTGTTTACTGTCTCTCTCTCAACATGCTTTCGGCTCATCTGTCATCCTCAGCAACAGCTAAAGCTATTTTAGGCTCTGTCTGTCAGCTGGGGGCTCACAAGGCAAGCAAGCTAGTCCAGGATTTTTTTTTAAAGTGATTTCTAATTTAAATATAGACTTTATGCTTCCTGACCTATTTTTGCAAATACTTGCTTTTGAGTTCATGTTCAAATGTTATTTTTATGTCCTGTAAACTTAAATGATACGTAACACTTTAATGCAAGAAATGATTTAGCTAATAGAATTTCTCTGTGAGTGTCTGTGTCAATATGACCATCCAACACTAATAATACTAGTAGATGGGTCAATCCTGAAATACACATTACTTTAAAGGATCAGTTTGTACATGATTATTTTAAATGCTTAACTTTGATATTAGCGTTGTTCTCTGTTGATCTCACATCCACCTGTGTTTTTTAATGCTTATAAAATGACTATTGGTAAAGTTTAGCAGTTTTACAAATGTACTTGAATAGTTCACAGTAATAGCTATATGTTTAGGGTCAAATTAATTGAAAAAATCTCCAGTGGAAAGCACTAATTAAAAACAAAAGTAGAAATAAATACTTTTAAATGAAATTATGATTAATTCATTGGCAAAGAGTAATAATAATAGTGCTATAATTATATATCTAACAGAGTTTTAATGTTCTACAGGTTCCTTTGTGATTCAAAATATCTGTAGTTAGATCCTGGAGCAGACTTTCACAGCTAGACCTGATCTCGAGCTTAGCTTGTATCTGAGGCCTGTGCTGATCATCATCTTAATCAAACAGATGTGTCTGTTCTCACAATCAACAGGAAGCTGAAAAACAGTTTTGTCTCCATTTTGTCATGAAGTTTATGGAAGCAGGTTTCTATAAAACAAAAAAAAACAAAAAACCCCACACAACCCCCTCAAACAAACAAACATACAAACCCATGATATTTATTTCTGATTTCCATGTTAGAGAGGATAGAGATTAGCTGTTTTGGGAAATGCTCCATTTTTTCATATCTCAGCAGGAAGAGATACTTATCCGGGGAGTATTTTTGTCAGTGGAAACTCTTGTGGTGACTCATATAAAGATCTTACTATTAGGATGCTTCAGACTCTTGACAATTGTGAAGCAACATACAAAAGATATCCCCAGTATTTTCTCAACCATGGAAGCCACAGACTCTGACAAAGAAAAAAATCTGACTGAGAAGTCCATTGCTCAGGTAAGATAAAGCGGAAAAATATGATGCCTTTCCTGTTGATGAGTGGCATAATGTACAGATATTTTGTGTATTGACACCTTTTCAATACTTAGATGAACGACTGTTCCTTCAAAAAAAGCCTGCCATGTGTAAATACGTTCTTTAATTTTCTGATGAAGTAGAAGGTATTTTTCTACCAGTCCTTCTGTGTGGGAGCAGGAACAACTGCAGGAGAAGATGAGAATGAAGTAATATGATGGTTCTTCTCTGCACAGTATCTTCTGTAGGTTAACTTGACAAATGCTACTGCCACTGCCAACAGTAATAACAGATTCAATACACTGCACCACTAAATTAAAACAAATGCTACATTTTTTCAATTGGTATAGTGAGGTAGTGAGACTGAGATGCAGAGTCATGACTTACTCTACACTTTTACTATTGCAGTTCACCTTCCCTTTGTTCTTCACAAATAACAAACAAAAAGTATTCTTTGAATAGGGTATTTGCTCAGTTGTTATTCTGCACAGATAAAAATCCCAACAGTTTGAAATGCAGAAAATTGTTGCTATATTATCATGTAAAACAGATTTTTTTTTTTTCTGAGAGATATAATGGGGTTTAGAAGATAAGAGTTGAATAACTGTCTTGGATTCCCTGCCTGTTTTTATAGCCTGTATTCCAAGACCATTAAAATTTCATTATCAATTTGAAATTATTTAAAATTAAATTAGAAACAACATGAATAATTATATTGTTCACACTGTTCTAATTACTAAAGTTCTGATAGGGGGTAAATCAATTGACTGTTTATTTCAACATGATTCAAAGTTACTTTCTTCACTAAATTAGCATCAGAAGGGGATTATGCCAATAATAATTGGTGTCACTGCAGCTGGCAGCAAATGGTGGTTTGAGAGTTAGGTGGAAGGTTGTGAACTTCTTGGCTAACTTCCTCCCTGCTGTTCATTTCATACAAGAGTCAAAGGGATGGAAAATATTCCTTTCACTCTAATATCCATCGGTGTCAAAGTCTTGAGCCCAAAATGAGCAGGTAATGTAAGCCACTAGGTTCTCAGGCAGGGTACAAGAAATACTCCCTGGAGTTATCATCAAAACTGCTTTCTTAGCATTATTATTGCTATTGTATGATATTAAAAAAAAATACAGAGACAGCACACAAAAAGAGAAAGGCAAGGAAAAAGAGAATATAATGTCTGTTAGCTTTCTTATCTTTTTGCTGCAGTTTCATGTTTATTGTAACCTGACAGTAAAGACCAGCATGCCTTTCTGCTGTCTATCAGGCCATCACATAGGTGTCATCAGTTCAGCAAAAGGTAGATATATAAAGTCCTGTAGTTATACAAGCGTGTCATACATTTATCATACATAGCCCATGATCATGCATCTTCATTGAGCAATAATAGATTTTGACAAATTATTGCCTTGAAGGAAGACATAGTAGTAGGATGAAGATTGAGATAGTACTGCTCTCATATTTGATCATGAGTGCGTGCTAACACCAAATAACTAGTGTATTTCTTTCCATGCAAAGATAATTTAATTACAGCATATCATTGTTTTCAAGTAACAAATGGTGGAAGGTAAACCGCCGTCTAAACATGTGATAACAATATCTGCAAACAGTTGGTCAGAATTTCCAGCTCAGATAGGCCATGCTGAATTTCTTTCTTTTGTTGTTTTTTCTTTTTTTTTAATCCCCCCCCCCCCATCATTGTCAGGGCAGCGAGCAACTGTTCTTCAGGGTGGAAAAAAATAACAAAGCCTTCATTTTTAGAACATCAATGTTTTCACCAAGATCTTTAGAAAACCTCATTTTTTTAGAAAAATTTCTTTTATTCTGTAAGTGAAATTTTGTGTGACACAGAGTTATGTTTGTCAGTTCTAAAAGAATAAAGTGATGCATAAATTCTATGCACTGAATTTAAGATGTCTTGGATCTCTTCACAACCATTGTAAGCTCAGATCTGTTTTAGAAGTACTGCCAAGGAAGAACACCTGATGCTATCTAGCAAGTGGACTTCCTGTCACTACTGTTTAGAATTCCTCCACATGCTCCTCCCCAAACCCAGAACAATGTGTGAAGAGAGTGTTTCTCCTTAGTGGAAGGCACCTGGGCATGAAGCAAGTCTTAAACTTTGTCTGTTTTTTTTCCTGATTTTTACTATTTCCAATTTGTTGTTCTGAAGTATGTTAAAAAATAAACAGAGAGACTGCTTCGATTTGTCTTCTCAGCAAAGTCTTCAGAACTTGGATAACAGTAGGAATGATAACTGCATCAAAGCAGACATCAGTGGAAACGTTGTGTTTAAAGGGATACTTTTCTGCTCTTTTGTTTCAGTATTTGCTTATTCATTTACTTTACTGATCTTTCCTCTTGAGAAAATGGATCTATTGCAGCTGTTAATTACATCCACGTGGGGTCAGACTTCTACATCTGTCTCAAATAGCTAATATTGTATAGTATAAGAGGTAGCTCTTCTAGGCTGTCATGCATTCCACATAGCTCTGTCAAGTTGAATTTTGCCAACAATCAGAAAAATAACAAAGCTATTGTAATAACACAGTGAGTGAAGCAGACTGGATTTACTTCTCTGTGTCAAAACCTTCAAAACCCAGTCAGGAACACATTCAGCTATACATAGAAGCAGAATAAGGAAAATAATCAAGACAGGAATGTATAGACACAGATCAACACAGTTGTCCTCATCATTACAAAATTAAGAAAATCTCAGACATGTAGCTCTATATCTTTTTTTTCTGATGGTGGCCTATCAAAGATCTTAGGTAATAAATAAAAAAATGAATTGATTACAGTGTGATCCTTTCCCTGGCTGTTTTCTGGTTTTGACATTTTTCAGTAAATCATTACCTGAGATGGAAGTTTTATTCACATGTGTCTTCTGTGAATTTTTGTTCTTTTTAAATCAATTTGTATGTTCCCTGTCCAAAGTAGCCTGTTATAAGAAGTTCAAACCTATTATACAATATGCAGCAAAAAACCAAACTCCTCTTGACTGTCTCTTAATTATGTGTAATATCCTCAATTTTTCTGATAGAAGTAATAATAAGGAATGATTTTATATTAATATTTTCCTGCAACTTGGTTTCTGTCGTGGACTCTTCCAGTTACCTGGGCTTTAAACTGAAAAGTCCTACTCTCTTTAACATATCACTGTAAGGAATCTAATAATTGTTTCATGCTTTTCTTCATACTTTTTCAGTTCCACTTTGGTGGACGGTGACTGAAGTTTTGAATTGACAAGGAGTTCAGCCAGAAGAATGTACATTTTTTGCACACTCTGGAGTTTGACTGCTTCCATGAACATGGTGCAGAAAAATCAAACTGCAAAACCCACTAAGGTTCTTCATAGCTTGATGCATTTTTCATTTGTTGGTTTTGTCTTTTAGTAAACAAGCCAGACTCTTCAAGATCAGCACGACATATAATCATACAATAAAACCAAAGGAAAAAAAATGTCTAGTGTATTACTTTGCCACAAAGAATGATTTATTCAGTATATGCCCTCTCTTTCAGATATTCATGTAGTCTGTTCTTAATAGTTACAGTAATGTAACTCCAAAACCTCCCAAGTTGTCTACTCCACTGCACAAGACTCCACTCCATTCCACTCCACTTCAGTCTTCTTCTAACATCAAAAATTTTTAGCCTTAAGCTCATGGCTTCTTTACTGCAGACCTCGGATCACTCTTATTGATCTGTGGACTTTAACTACTGCCACAATTGATTGTTGTTCAGCTTACCTCTGTGCCAAGCAGAACACAACATAACTATGTTCCTTTCATGTCATATTCCATTACTTGCTCATTAATATGACTGTTCACCCAACACTATGGCACCACTGCGGTTTTCAAGAAGCCTGGAAAATTTTCTGAAGGAGTTTAACCCATCTAGTATTTAAGAAGCGGATTACTCCTGTCCGTGTCCTAATGGAATTACATACAATTTTCTGGCCTTTTTTTTTTCCAGTTTGCAAAGGTAAATTTGAATTTCAGTCCCATTCTCCAAGATATTTGCATCTCCTTATTTTGTGTCAATCAAAATCAAAACGACATTTTCCAGAAAATTATAGTTTCTGTTTTCTGGATTATGAAGGAAAACACTATATAGCACAAGAGCCAGGATAGATCCTTGTGGAACCCTATTCAGTATGTTTTTCTAGTGATTCATTGATAGCTGTGCTCTAGTTACAGTTCTTTTGTTAGGTTTTAGGTTACCTACTAGATGGGCAATATTGAATATATGTCTCTTAGTGTTTATGAGAATGTCATGCAAGACACTAGAGAAAGTACACCAAAGTCAAGACAGACTATGTCTATTACTTATCTTCTACCCACAAAGATGCTGTTTTGACGTGGAAGAAGATTATGGCTGTTTTGACACTATTTTTTCATGATGAGCCCACCTTGACCAGTACTTAACTTCTTGTTATCTCCCAAATATTCATTTGACTTCTTATTTCACAGATTTTCTGCTGAGGTGCATTAAACCAGATGCACCCCCAACTGTTGTTCTCTGTTCTCCTCTGAAAGATGCATGTACGTCTCACAGTGTTGTTTTATCTCACCCATCACTTACAATTTCTCAAAATTTACAAAGAACTATTCTGAGAATAAACATTGGACCTAGGAAAAAGGAGCTTTATAAGTTCTTCAACAGCTGTATATTTCTAACTTAATTTTTTTCAGCGAATATCTTGCAAAACTAAGGTAAGTGCATCTCACAACTTCAAAGGCAAAAAGAGCAACAAAAAACAAAAAGAAAAGCCAGAACTTGACAAGGCCTGTTTACGGATGCAATGTCATTAATTATTTGACTGTTCTTAAGATTATTTTTGGTTTGGTGTTGACAGTGTTAAGTTTCCCTTTGCTTTTTCTCTTTTCATCATGCACTGTCAACTCCTCACCCGACCTTATTTGTAGTGGTTGAGTTTTAAAGTGTATTTGTTAGGAACTATTTTGACATAAGGTTTCACCGTTTTCTAATGGTAAATTTTAAGTGATAGGCCTGATGTTATATTGAAGACAAAAACAATTAAAGCAAAAAAGAGAAATTTATTGGAATGCTGTGAATACAACAGAAGAGATTAAAATACCCTTTTTCTTTTTGGAAAATGATACTTAATTTTCAGTGTCTGAAAAATTATTTTCACTGCTTGATACTTAATTTTGACTGCTAACCATTGTCAATTCCAGAGTCACAGAATCATAGAATCATAGAATCTCAGAATGATAAGAGTCGGAAGGAACCTTAAAGATCATCTGGTTACAATCCCCCTGCCATGAGCAGGGACATCTTCCACTACACCAAGTTGCTCAGAGCTCCATCCAACCTGGCCTTGAACACTTCCAGGGAGGGGTCAGCCACCACTTCTCTGGGCAACCTGTTTCAGCATTTCACCACCCTCATGGTGAAAAATTTCTTCCTAATATCTAATCTAAATCTACCTTCTTTTAGTTTAGAGCCATTCCCCCTTGTCCTATCACTACACACCCTTGTGGAAAGTCCCTCTCCATCCTTCCTGTAGGGTCCCTTCAGGTACTGGAAGGCTGCTCTAAGGTCACCCTAGAGCCT
>Ga0181612_171637_pt1 | contig 12812 bp, 9 predicted proteins | sample HoacroProtozoa21_FD_119630 | JGI IMG/M metagenome (GOLD analysis project Ga0181612, IMG submission 119630) | Hoatzin crop microbial communities from Cojedes, Venezuel. Combined Assembly of Gp0051906, Gp0051904, Gp0051908 | reverse complement strand
TTGGGGTAATGGGGTACTTTGATTCTTGTGGTCATGAGAGAAAAAAAAAACACAACACCAACACTTCAGGCAGATTAAGATTCACGTTCATCTCTATTTCCAGTGCAAAGAAAAGTTTTTCTGTGCAAAACTTTGATATCTCGCTCACATAGATTTTATTTTCCCCCATTCTGTTCTCTTTTCCTGCCGTTTCTTTCTCGTGATCAACAAATTGTAATAACTAAGTGCTACAAAGACCCAATATGCCCCTTCCAAACTAGGAATTCATATTCTCCACGTGTCCCAAGCTCATCCATTCCTCTCAGACCTGCTGATGGGTGAGAACGGCTCAAAGACCTGCCTGGCAGCCAGGCTCTGTTGGTACAACCATGTTCCAAGTTGCACCTATCTTCCCTGTGCTGTACACAAGAAGATGCAGAGATGGAGGTAAAAGGGAGGTTCGGCAGGCTGGTGCTGTGCTGGGTGAGAACTCCTTACACCCAGAAAGTTTCCTTGTTCCTTTGCAATCTACCAAACATCAAAACAGCACTAGGGAGCAGAATTCAGCCCCAAATTCACTCCACGATTGTGTTTGAGGAAAAAACTGAAAGAAAAGGAAAACAAACAGAGAAAATATGAGTTCAAAAAGAAGTGTTGGGTCAAAGTCTGCAGGCTGCAAAGCCATAAACAACCCACTCATTCCAAGGGAGATCTGCTCAGTTAAGAACCATTAAGTGTAGCTCTGTTTCATGATTTTATTGTTTGCTGAAAAGTCCCTGCAAGGCAGCCTCCCAGAGAACCAAACCTCCCCAGCCAAGGCGAGATGAAGAAGTTCTACTTTCACTGCTCCTGGCCTCACTCAGGCAGGACCCTTTCACGTGCACAGTGGAAGTGAAGCCCCTGCCATGCCATCCAAATTCAGCCACTTTCTTTGTCTCACGTGAAAGAGGAATAGTACAGCAGGCTGATTTTCAGCCGCAGACAGCCCTATAGCAGGCCAGCTAAGGAGCCAGCTGGCTCCAAGCAAGGCTCCGACTTCTGCGTTTTGTCTTTGCCTCAGTGAGATCATTCCCTGCACTGCCTTCCCCTCCCTCAAGTTTTCCCTCTGCTTAACCTACATAAAATAATTACTGGCAGGAAACCCATGTCTCAGTTTTCTTCCTCTCTCCCCCAGATATCCAAGGGGCAACGATGTTCTGGGGCAATCGAGGAGCTTGGAAAGAAAAATTAAAATCCCTGTGTTTAGCTCTTTGCCCAGCATGGTCATTACAGAAGCCTCCTCTCCGCTCCCCCTGCGAGGTGAGGGAGAAGACGTGGGGATTCCAGTCTGGGGCAGGATACAGCCATGCAACACAACTTGTCCAAGCCTTTACAAGACATCCGTGGTGTGGTGAGGAGTAGCGAGTGTTTTGACTCAGCCCAGGCAATAAAGGGAGATGCTTAAGGCAGTGACTCTCCACTGCTGCCTATGCCAGAGCCTGGGAAAGCCAAGCTCGCCGCTGTGGGCAGGGAGAGGGGGTACAGGGGGGTACGAACTACCATCGTGCAGGGGCGATGGGGGAAAAAAAATGTAGCCCTCCCAAAAAGGCTGTTTCTTTCTCCAACTTTCTCATCACGCGTAAGTCGGAGAGGCAGCCAGCCCAGGTTTTCTTCAGGGCACTTCCCCAGCTTGGTGGCAGGAGCAGACAGGCATTAGCTCTTTTACCTTGGGCCAGCAAATTTAATTCTGCCAGCCCTACCTAAAAGATGCCCGAACTGGCCATGCTCAAACACAGGTCAGGGTCATCCCTTGGGAGCTTCGAAAATATCGTAGTAACCGTAATGGCCACAACAAATTAAAGCAATGCGTCAAACAGTCGCCGACGTTTCTGGAAAGTACCTTTGGATTACGCTGCCAGCAAAACACATCCTCACCAAAAACACAGAAGTTCTGCAGTTCTACGGGGCAAAAGGGGTGTTGGGTCTGGTTTTTCATTTGGGTTTTTTTGACACCAGTCGCTGTAAATTTGGAAAGGAAAATAGTGAGATAATCTGAAAATTACTAAAGTAAATACATATTTTTTACTACCAGTTCAAAGCACCCGGTCACGTATAGGGCTGCTTCATAGCTTGCCTGAGTGCATCCAAACGTAACACCAACTCTGAAAGAAATTTATGAACACATCAATGATTTATTGATGCTGCTCCAAACCGGGCTGTTGTCAGTGCTCACGTTACTCTGAGGTAACCCCACCAAGCACAACAAAGTAGCTTCATATCAGCCCCGGAACAGAAAAAGAGCACTGGGCCAATCACATTCTCTGGAAACCCTATTTACTTTTTATGACAACTGCAGGGAAAGTGTTTGTTTTCTTCTTCTCTGGAAGAAGGAAGGGTTACCTGGCTTTCCGTTATGCCCCATGGACTCCTCCTTTTCACCCATAACTATGTGTAGTGCTATCCCAGCTGCCATGGAGCCCCAATATACCACAGCTAAAGACATCCCAAGTTACATGACCTGCTCTAGACCAGAGTATGAACCTCTACAGCATGCACTCATTTGCCTGGCTTCCTTCTTCCCTCTGTGCCTGCATCCTAGATCTCATTGGAGGAAAAGCATGCACCAGGCCACAAAGGAGAGTTTTTGAGTCCAGGTAAGACAACAAAAAAAATCCTGGTGTGTTTTTTTCTCTAATTAGCATGGGGGAACAGCAAGGTGGAAGCCACCACAAATTTCTTCCATCACCCTAAAGTATCTTCCTCAGAAATGAGAAAAGAACTTGAATAAAGTTTTCACAAACCTCTCAAAGACAGCATCTAGATACCACACTTAATGGATTTCAGGTCTCTTACATTTCTTAGGTGCTTCTGTAAAATTTGGCTTGCGCTTCCGTGGAGATAGAGGCAGTGTTAGACATACGGAAACCTTGAGATACAACTTCCATGAATGCAAATGAAATCAACTGAGCTAACCTCATTTATGTAACACTGATTTGGCACAAGGCAAAAGTACAACCCAACATAAAGAACTGACTACTTCCTCCTTGTGTTCCAGTCTCACAGAAGTTATCTATGCATCATTTTGGTTAATCAATATCCTTGATGTCACTCAGACAGTAGCTCCAAACAGTTGACTTCTCTACCATCCAGTATTCACCATTTTCATACACTGCCTTAGTTTATAATAATCCTTCTTTATATCTCTGAAATCTCTGCTTACCTGCCCGTCTTGATTTGTTGTTGTGGGATTTCTTTTTTAATTTATCATTGTGCAAAGTAATTCATTCAACAAAGCCAGAAGCTGGCAGCCAGACCGTTGTTTTTTGGTTTGGGGTTTGGTTTTTTCTTTTTTGGTTTCTCTTTCTTTTTTTTGGGAGGTAGGAAGGGGGAAGAAGGAAAAAAGAATCAGCTATGGAAGGAATTAGCTATGGAAAACATTAGATTCTTAACCCTCCTCAGCTGGAGTATGAAACGGTATTTTATACATCCAACTTGTTTCAAGTGAGAAAAATTGTTAATGTTCATGAGACAGGCTCTATCACTATTGCCTTGGTTGTGTATCAGTCCACAATGCAAGATGGATCAACTTAATATACTCTTGAAAACTAGACCCACTTTTCTCCACCCTGGCCTATTTTTAATAGCTGTAGCAGGAGGAGTTCAAAGAAAAGTTGCTCTGCCTGGAGCTGCACCTTCCCAACATGATTGCATCACCAACAGCCACAAAAACTCAACAGTCAAAGCAGCGAACTCTCATACGAGCTGTGAAATATATTCTCACACTCAAATTCATAAGCAAGAACATTAGCAGGCTAGACTCTGTAGATGGGGTGAAGTGATAAACAACCCCCTCCTTTCCCTGTTGAGAACAAGAGAGTCAGATTCTCCACCACAGCTACTGAAGGCACCAAACCCTTTTGCTTACAGGTGTGAAAGTGGTAGGACAAGAGGGGGGGAGGAAAAAAAGCCTTCACTTAAATGAGTCTGAACACTAAGCTGAGCTGCTCACTCAAACACATCACACTTTTACAGCCCAAATCTCCCTCTCATCTTTAATTTGCCATTGCGGACGCCCTACTGTTGGAAGTCAACATCTGGAGCTGGTACACGAACATAGCGTTATCCTATGACAAGAGCACTCTGTCTTGTTCAGATGGGGAAAGGAGAGATCATGGCAGGCACATGAGAGGAAAAGGTGAGTACAGTCAGCACAGCTGAGCAAAGGTATGACTGAGGCTTCAAAGGAGAAGCCACGGACCAAATCTTCAGTCCTTGCTAGTCAGCCAAGCTCCAGCAAAATCAGTGGAGTGTCTGCATCACACCTGATGAAGAACGGCTGCACAATCTGACATGCACACTGCCACCCAGACTCGCCTCTGAAATAACTAGCTAATATTATTATTGAAATTAATTTCTCCTGAGTTGCCACATCTTGTGTATTTTAATTTAAGCAGGTGGAGGATGCCTTCACTTTTAAAACGTGGAGTTCTCCTCCCTCCAGTAAATTGACTCCAAGCACAACAATTAAAACTCCAAGCTCCAGAGAGACGGATTCAAAGCAGTTTTCAAGTGTCTTGAGTAAAACCCACAGGCAAAATTCTCTACAGGGACAAACAGGTGAGATCCCGTTACAGTCCACACCACAAGTCAATTCAAGCAGAAGCTTGGTGATGAGCATCCAGGCAGAGACTGAGACAGCTCTAAATGTAAAGTATGCTGCAAATATTGTTGGTTATGAAAAGCACGTTGCTGTAACAAGATTCCAGATAGTGATATTGTGTTTGGGTCAAGTAGGAGAGTCAATTTTGTCTTGTCAAGTGAGCTCCATTTGTAGAATTTCTCCTGAGGCGCTTGCTTCCTTCCAGAGGCTCAGCAGTTTTTAATAAATTCTCTCCCTTGAAGATGTATTTTTGTGAAAGCGATGAGAGTGTACAGCACCACTCCCACCTTTTCCAAGATTGCTTTTCGTGTTATTTTGATGCCTCAGGAGTTTCATTCAGCCTTATAATAACCCACTTTTACATATGAACAACTCGTAGTTGTCACGGAGTGATGTTTCATATCTCCAGGCTTCCCATACCAAAAAAGCTTGAGGCTTATTCTCTGTTTATGTTTCTGTGATGTGGGGCAGTGGTGCTTTCCTGTACACTGCTTAAAACTTTCCTTCCTAATAAATTGAGTTTGGCAGGTCCTTGCAGTTGTCTACATGTTTTATCAAGGGAAAGGTAAAAGCTTATACGTGACTCAGTGATTTGAGAGGAGTGCTGGCTGGGTCAAAGCCTACCGTGCATGCAAGTCCTCTCACCCCAGGAGCCCCCTTGTGCAACAGATACTGCAGGGATGCTGTGGTATCAAGAGGCACAAACTTGCAAGCACAAGCATGCCTGCAGCTCTCAACACAAGGGGAGGGAAGAAGCCCTCAGCAGTGATGGAGAGTCTCCTGGGCCTCTCACGTGGTCCCCAGCCATGCTCTGGGGGAACAAGGTCATCGTCTGGATAACCAGGATGAGCTTAAGATCCCCGAGCGGAGCTCAGTTACCAGCCCTGGTTTTGTAAGCGGCTGGGAGAGTTGATCTTGCCACTAATCATTATTTGGACTGATATTAAACTAGAATACATCTATCATTGTGAAGAATTCACGCTTCTGTTTGATAGACATTGTTTATCTAATGCTACACCTCTGGTTTCAAATTGCCCCCCAAAAATAACTGGGAACTTACTGGATGGTACAAAACACTGCAAGCAAAGATTTTTACTCATATAGACTTGGATCCAGCCAAGCAACAAAGAAACTTCACAGATTTCAAGCAGGGATGTGGATAATAACATTTAATTCTTTACTTCTTAACCTGGATTTGACTTTTCTCTTACTTTGTTCGGCTTTGGTCTGCCGAAGGCCCAATAGTTTTTATTCACAGACTCTTCTGTCCAAAAAAATCTTCCAGACTACTACTTCAGACCTCCAATATCTCATAAATCATTGTATTTCATACAATTATTAAATCAAGAGTTCACATTTAACTAACTCATGTTTTCTAGAAGGGTTTCTGATCTAGATTTGAAGGAATCAAGAATTGACCAGTGTATCTCCAATTTATTGCAGGGTTCAGTCCACCTCTTCAAACCAAGAAAGAAGGGGGGAGAAAAGCCATCTTTGCAGGTTTTATTTTCTTTTGGAGTTTCATTTCCTATTTCTCTGTTGACCCCCAGCCTGTAAGAAATGAGGGTTAAACTGCCAAGACAGATCTCCTACCTCTAGCTGTTCCAAATCTCTCTGGCAGTAAGGCAAACAAGGACTACATCCACACCCCATCCTAAAGGAAAGGGGACACATGCACAAGCACAGGAATGACAATCTCTTGACTTTTTATCCCGAGCTGTTGGAGAATGTAATTACTACAACTCCGTGGACACAGCACAGCTTCTAGCACCACTTCTCTGCTCCCCTCCTCATTCCCATTGCCTCAGTTGTTTTTGACTTGCAGCAATCAAATAAAACACATTTGCAAGGGATCTCTCTGCTGATGGGAAGGGGTGCACGTAGCTGCTCACCCAGTCACCTCCTTCGTACTCCCCTGATAACTCCGAATCAGCTGATATACCTCAGTAATAGCAAGCAAGCTAAACTCTGCTCTCAGCTGGAGCAGTCCAGCTTTACCAGGTTTGCTTTTCTTAATACAAAGGGCTACAATGAGCAGTGATATCTGAACACTTGCACAGATGTTTACAAACTCATTTCACGTTCCTCTCAGCATAGCAAAGAGTTCAATAACTTACCACTCCGGCTTTCCTATCTTTCTATCTGACCCTGCTGTCCAAGTAACGTATCAACTACAGGTGTTATACAGACTTCAGCAATCCACTCTCCACTCCCATCAAGAGTTTCTAAACACCCTCCTGATGCACCGAGTGGAGCGCACATACCACAGCGGGGTTTGCTCACATGCCCAGCTCCCCAGAAAAATGCTTTGGCTCTCTCCAGCGACCGGTACGGTAATAAATACTCCCTTATGTTTGCCATGGCCCTCACAGATGAGCGCCTGGGTCTCTCCACTCAGAGACAAATGCAGCAGCCTTCGCTGGTATGATCACGAGAGCTTGATGAGCTCGTGCTCCACGTGCCAACTTGCTGTTAGTGACGCCGGGGAGAAATACATTTTGGAGTGGCTCAGTGCACACAGATGTGAGCTCCTCAACAGGTATGGAGCGTATTCCAGAAGCTGACACTCCTTTGCTGAAAATAACGATGTCCCTGCTCCCAGGCAGATCTCAAGGCGCTCACCCTTCATCCACGTGCTTTCAGGGATCTCTCCTACCAGTTACGTCACCTTCCAAAGCTGCCCTGCAGCTCTCCACCCTGGCAAAACTGAGCAAGAAACCCAAAACCAAACAATAAAGTGTGAAGTCTTCTACTCCATCCACGTAATATGTAACAGACTTTGCATTCTTGTAAGGCTGTCTGGGGCATTATTTCTTTCGGTTTGTGTCTAATCAGGGGTTGCCTATAGCTTAGCTCAAAAAGCCGTATATATGCACACATGTATATATGTACGTACAAACGTATATGTGTATAGATTTTGAGTAAAAGTTATAGGCAGATGTTATATATATAAAATATAAGTTAGACTACGTATACACACATGTATATACAGGCAAACCTCACGCAGGAAATTTCCAGCTGCAGGAGGGGAAGAGAAAAATTTCACAAAGAGCCGACTCTTTGACCCTTGGCATACCTGCCTTTTGTAGGAGGGAGCTGTTTATTTAAAGAGATGTTCTGTAGATCATGGTATCTTTGAGACACACATCTACACGCACACACTGCGGGCTTGGAGCAGGCTAGACTGCAAAAATGAAGGTGGGAATCTGGGCGGGGGGAGTTGTTCTGACAGAAAACCTCTGCTAGATTTTACCAGCTTCACAGGTATATTTTCAAAGGACAGCTTTTCAAAGGAGCTGGGAGGGGGAAATCTATGTAAGCAACTTTTGTGTAAACTTCCTTTAACGGCCTTGGAGTTTACAGATGTTGGAGGACACAGGAACGCACCTGACCCCGGCACTCTCACCTGATTAGAGGCTTTGTTCCCCCTTGCTCAGCACAGAGCAGATGCTTTCTCACTGCCAGCGATCAGATACACCCGTTTGACCCAACCCGATGAACTACGCAGCCATCCAAATGTTAACAAAAGGAGACTTCAGCACTCCAAGGAACAGCTGCCGTGTGACTTCAGATTCCTATCTGATTTGTCCCTCACTAGATCATCTGTCACCTCTCAAAGAACCATTTGTAAAAGAAATATCACCATCCTCCCTACCTGCCCGAGTTAGACAAACATATTGGAAGCCTTTTCATTCAAGAGCAGCAAGTAAGTAAAAGATTTCCCAGGCAATCCCTCAGAAAATAGAAACAAGCCATTTTCTGGAGTCTTTTGATTTCACCAAGTCTTTCCACACAGTCTTAGCCTCACTGAGTGAGTTCAGGTTTCGGATTTGTGACTTTATTAACATCAGTGCTTTGGTGTGTTTCGTGTGCTCACGGCAATCTCACATCGCCTTGTAGAAGCTAGCAAACAACTTTACCCCTTTCAGCAGACAAGAAAACCAAGGCACACAAAGCCTAGAGGTGCACCGAGAATGCAAGATGGTTCAACACCCTGTAGTGTGAATATTCAGTGTATTCAATACATTTTACAGTATTCCAAATTTGTGGAACGATAAACATCATGAAGAACCTTTGCATGAAAATCTACAAAGCCACTGCTACTCTTTTGAAGATACGTCCTTTGACTGGTGCTTCTTTTCTCAGTAGTTTCAGACAGAGATCAGGCATTTATTCACAATGGGAACATTCAACGTTCTAAAAAGGTGCTGTAACAGTTTATGGAGAACATAAAAATGGAAAAGGAAGAACAGAACACAAGCGCTCTTGTCTTGCCTTAGGGCTCATCGTTTATCCAACCTGAATTTAACCATCCCATGTAGCAATCAGCCCAGCCCAGCCTACCTCTTTGAAGACAATACTCTTCGGCATTAATGCCAGCCAACCTGATTGCAATCACTAACCTGGATTCAGACCCGGTTTATGGAAATGGCAAATCAAATTTTACCAGAAGCAGAATGAGCTAACACAAACACTATCGTGAAGCCCAGCCCTTTGTCAATACTTCACTCCTGTCTCCAGTCCTGTGTAATGGATTTGTTAAACGTGTTCCCACATAACTTCTAACTATGCAAAAGAATTTATCACTTCATTGCATCATACCAGCACTAAAGTGCCAGAAAAAAGAACTGCAGCTTGACTGTCAGAATGGAAAAGGGAGACAGGAGGCTCCAGGTGTTAGGCAGGGTTTGTACAGAAACCAGGACTGGAAGATTGTGGACAAGGGTGAAAGTTACAGATGATTATGGCCAACTAACTGAAGCAGTTTGAACGAAAACAGTCTGGCAACCTTGAAGGTAGTAGTTGCAGTAAATAATTAAGGGTGCACTCTGTGCACAATTAACAGTGTAGCTTTTAACTTTATTAATGGGGATCTTCATTTGAAACATTCATGAACTTCTTTCCTTTACATATTTGTACTAGCCCACTGTCCCAGGAAAATCATATTAAACAAGCAGTTCTGCCACGAATACAAGAAAGCTGGCCACCTCTGTTAATTCAATGGTGCTGAAAGAATGAGCTGACTCACAGACAGAATTGCAATGAATAAAAAGGAAACATTACTTATATCACGGTATTTGTCACTCCAGCCAAAGACCATTGAAAGTCTTCTGTCGAGCCTTAACAAAAAAAGTGGATTTTTTTTTCGCCTTTAAAAACCTTTCCTTATTTAAAAAAGCTAAAGTAACTGTAATTAGAAAAAGAAGACTCAAGGAAAGTGAATTATCACAGAAAAAAAATTCTTCTTTTTTTCTACCTTGCTGGAAAATGGGTTTTAAAGTTTTGGAAGAACATAAGCAGCATGGAAAATAGTCCTCTCCCCTCAAATTCTTTTGTGACATTCAAAATAAACAAATTAAAAAGAAGATACCTCTTCTTAGACATGTCTCAGAAAGGAGGAAAGAAAAAGTATTAAATTCCCAAATCCTTCCTTCAACAGAAAAATGTCATTTTTTCATCTTGAATTTTTCCCATCAGATATAAAATCTGACACTTACACTTGGAGTTATATTTTTTCATTAAAAAAAAAAAATGTTCCCTCATGCCCAGCCACGCTTCTAACAATTTGCTTTCGTGGCCGCAGTCTGCACACACTAACTCCCTCCTCCTCCTCCTCCTCCTCCTCACCCCTAGGAGCGTGGAGTGATCACTGCATCCTCAGCACCTTGTGGTGCTGCACACGAGGAGGAGGAGGAGGAGAGAACATAGGGCCATTCACAGCAGTAGCTTGAAAACCTTGCTTAGATCTCTCTTCCCATCAACCCTTGCTTGTCGAGCTCCCATCTGCAAAGCTGAAGCCACTGCTTCTCGAATGGACCAAACACTGGTGTGGTTCTGCAACTAGATCTCCATCCCACTGCAAGCTCACCTGCACAGGTGATACATCTTGCAGGATTTAGGGTCACTGGTGCTGCTTTCCTTGGCTTCCATTGGGCTGCATGTTAGTACTATCTTTCTTTAAAACCAGTAGCATTCACTGAGGAGTGTGGTGCTACTCACCGGGAGGAAGAGACCTGGAAACCAGCCTGGAGTTACGTGGCAATTGGTGCATCTGAGGAAGATCAGAGCTCCTGCTTTATGTGCAGAGCACTGCTAGGTACTTCTTCCTTTTCTTTTCCCTAATTTCACTAGGGCACTGGTTCAAATGCATTAGAAATCTGACCTAATCCTGTGCACATCAACCCAAATTCACAGAAACACTTATGTATCATGTTTACTAAGCCTGGAGTGACCAGCCAAGTAGTGCAGAAAGAACTGGATCTGCAGCAGCTAGGAATGGCACTAATGCTTCACAAAGCTGGGGGGGGGGAAAAAAAAAAAAAATCAACCTGCATCCTGCTAGAGTACTGGAAGGAAATAAGATGGCGCCTTGTAAACTGGCATGCCTCCAAGGGGCAATAACTGAGCTTTACTCTTTCAGTTATTCCCATTAAAAAAATTAAATTATCAGAGATGTTTATTCAGGAGTGAATAAAACGCTCGAATCAGATAGACTTTATCTGATAGTAAGGTAATGACTGACTACCAAATCACATGGCAGCAGAACATTTTTCACGGATGTGGTAATGTGCCCTTACCTGAAAACCTCTGATTAAACAACAGGGGGGCCGGGGGGGACCACAGATAAGAACAGAGAAGTCACGTAACATAGCAATAATAGCAACACAGACCAAGTCCCTTGAGGGGGGGGGGGAACCACCCAAAAACCCCCCACATCTGGGCATCCACCTGCAGAGTTCTGCCTCTGCTCTGCCCTGGGGTCCCATTGCCTTTTAATTAATTGTCCCCTGACACTGTTCACCCAGACAGCTGAGTATGATCAGGCATTTCTGCAGGCAATGACAGCTTCCACAAGGCTTCTACTATTTACATAAAATTCATAAATAACAAATCTATTTGTTGCCTTATATAACTACTATTGTGTAATTTATCTAGAAGTTTCAGTTTAGCTCCTAGAAAAGGGAAAAAAAAAAAATCTGTGTTCTCAGGGGACATTCTTAAAAATTGTTAGACAATTACACAGCAGTAAAGTTTACAAGAAACAATTTACTTTCTCTACATTCAACATACACTAAGTTGCTGGCAATTTTCAATCCTATTGTATTGCAGCTGCTGTAATACTCCGTGGAAGTAGCAATTTCATTGCTAACCATTAATCTTCCAGGATTTTCAGAAGCTCATAAGAGTGAGCCTGGAAAGCCTTAGTATCAGAGAGCACGGGGATGAAATAGACCCCCCAGAGGTCATCTAAGCAGGATCAGCAGTGCCTGAACCACTCCTGGCAGATGTTTGTCTAACCAGTTCATTAGAAGCTGCGGCAATGAAGGGATGAACACACAGCAAGTTACTAACAGAGACCAAAGACAAGACCAAAGACTTCAAGCTGAGGAATATTCTAAAACATACTTTCCTCACATGGAAGAACTTCCCTGTTAACATCAGTATAAACGTGTTTACGATGTGGAAGATATTTGAGATATTCGCCACCAAACGCTATGAAACCCATGAGACAAGTAAATCACACCTTATTTTGGACAACATGCAGTGCTTTCTGATTCAGCTGCTTCTTTCCTAGATGCTGCTGATGGCAGCAACTGAACCAGACATGACACGCGTGCCAGAGGAAAGCCTGACAGCCCCAGGTGCAGGCTGTTGGCAGAAGAGGGCACTTGCAAAAGCTGAAGATGTTTCCAGAAGAAATGAATTTTTGATAAGAGCCCCGGACTCTCGAGACCTTCTTGGCACTTTCTACAGCAAAAGTTTCACCACGTGCTGTTCAGATGTTGGTGCTTTTTAAAAGGTTTCCCTTTGCCCCCAGCCAACGGCCTACACAGTCTACAGACAGGAGAAGCATTAGTCACAGGAGGGGACTAAAATGACAATTCAATAATCCAGGAGTGAACTTAGAGAAGTCAGAGAACTACTGCTCCTACAGGTCCACGGCGCTTTCTTCACTGTGACTAGCTTCCTCTCATCTGAAGCGCTAATGTCCCACACAGGTTACTTTGCCCTCGCACACTCCGAGGGGGACCTTGTCACTCTCTACAGCTACCTAAGAGGACACGTAGTGAGGTTGGTGTCGGTCTCTTTTCCCAAGTGAAAAGTGAAACGATGAGAGGGAACTGCCTCAAGTTGCACCAGGGGAGGTTTAGATTGGCTATTAGGACAAATGTCTTCACCGAAAGGGTTATCA
>Ga0181612_119171_pt1 | contig 12812 bp, 4 predicted proteins | sample HoacroProtozoa21_FD_119630 | JGI IMG/M metagenome (GOLD analysis project Ga0181612, IMG submission 119630) | Hoatzin crop microbial communities from Cojedes, Venezuel. Combined Assembly of Gp0051906, Gp0051904, Gp0051908 | reverse complement strand
TTGGGCTAGGTGACCTCTAAAGATCCCTTCCTACACGAACTATTCTATGATTCTAAAACATGAGAGCTTCATGTGCAGGGTGGATGTAGAGGCATATAAAGAAAACTTGTTTGAAAGGATTGTAAATGGCACTATAAGAGAAAGAAAAATTGGTTGTCGTATGTAAAGAATACTGCTGTGCAAGATTTCAGTAGACAGTAAGAGGATGGTGTATCCGGCATCCTCTCTGCCATCTACAATGATGATTGCACTGTGTTGGAACCTAGAGGAGTAGCAGTTCAGTAACAGGAGAAAAGGGTGTTCTCTGGACAAGTGTCATGGTGAGACACAGGCCGTCCGCTTCTCAGAATGTATTGGCCAGAGCTGCTTATATCAGAAGGCAGGCTGAAGTTATTTGGGGAGCAACTGTTTCAGATTTAATTTAAATTAAATACAGAATGTAAAGACAGATTGTAATTTTATGATTGTGCAAATATAGTAGTTCACTGTTTTAAGAAGACAGACGTAAGAAGAGGAGCAGAACACAGATAATAGGTGTAAAGCTTGTGGATCAGTAAAGCCTAATGCAAATGAATACACAAGAACTAACAGCTATTAGCGTAGGCTTATTAGAGATACAGTGACCACACTTGCCATCATAGAGGAAAGATAGTAAACAGTCCTTTTGAAAACTTCCTAAGGATTCTCAGTTCAGCCAAGCTCTCCAAAGAGCAGCAATATCTGCATACTATCTGTAAAATTCTTTTCTGCTGTTTTCCTTCATCTGACAAAGTAACATGGTCTCAAAATCCTAACAAACACAAAATTGAAAGTCAGAAAATCTACCCTGTGATCACAAAAGCATTCTTCTAAAACTGAGTGAATTCTGTCTTGCACATCTTTCAAGTATTCCATCCACCAGCTCACGCTAAAAGTTGTGTTGCTCAAGCAAGTGGCTGTGCCTCTGGTGTTTCCTGTAGCTGCAATTTGTGAAAGCAAGTTGACGATCAGACCTTATGTAAAACCTCTCTATAGACCATTCTAAGTCTCATTTAAATCAGTTGATTACTTTGCCTAAAATCTTCTCAAAACCTTATTGTACTCTAGAGGAGAAGCAGCTCCACACTTTGGGTTTATCTAGAGCTCTTAAAAACTGCACTTACAGGACTAAATTTTTCAGCTTAATTATGTGTCTGCATATGGCTATAAATGACTGCTCAAAGACCAAGGAATTTATTTTAAAAATTATTACTATAGTGTTATAACTTGTCTTTCTACACTACCAGCTGTTTGTACCTCTTCCACTGAATGGCAAGGCCCATGTTGTTTGAGTTTATGTAGCATTTTCCAATTATTTCTGAAACATATTATATTGGAAGCCCACAGGCAGCACCACAGCTGTAACTTAAGGCGGCAGTCACACTGGGCTTCACTCAACAATTGAATGAACATGGGTGGAGCAAGGTCAACAGTGTCCTGAGATTAGGAGTAGCTGGAAGCCCTGTTGCTGTGCTGATATAAGTTGTTCAGTGAGGAAGCTGGGATGCAGGACATCTGGCTAATTTCTTGCTGCTTTTCATGCAACAGCCCATCTTACCCATATAGGGAACAGCATGTGACTTGGGGTGAAGCATTTCCTGCTTTTATGTCAGATAGAACCAGTATCTGCTTAATGGAACTAGATCAGATGCCAGTTTGGAGAGATCAGCATTCAATTTTTTCCTTTTAGCTGACACATCTGATATTGTTTATACACGCTACCTTTATTCCCATCCATTTAAGTGCTTGCCAGTCACCTGTGGTTAAAATCACCATTTATGTGAAGAAAAGGGAATTATTACTCATTCTGTAGTACCTGTGTTTCTCTGACTAAAGTTTCCAAACGTAACTCCCACAGCATATCCTTTTTTCCCAGCCACCAAAGGATGGGAGATTGTGCTCAGTCTGCCTTCTGTGCTCTCTCAGGGGAAGATGCTAGCCACAAACAACATTGCTATTCAGGCTTGCCCAAGTAAAGAACACTCACAGTCATAGATAACGTCCACATGAGTTATGCCGACTTCAAAAGCCACAGTTATTGTGGTCACTCCTTTCACACTGGCTGTTGCGAACCAGCTTGCTTCTTTTTCCCATATACAAGTAGAAAACTTAAGACAGAAAAGATAGGGTACACAATCAATTTTCCTTTGCTCAGGAAAAATTTAGATTATAGAGTCACAATCTTATTTTGTACTGTACTGTAACAGTGAAGAAAAAAATAATTAGCTCTAAGTTAAACCCAAAAGACATCCAAATATGTCTCTGTGACCATCTCTAGATGAGGAAAAGTGGTTCCATTTTCAAATGTTTGGACTACTTTGAAGTTGATATTCTATCAAAGCCTTTGGTATAGTTGGTACGACACTAGGTAGGGCACCTCATAAAAAAGAAGTTCTGTAAGCTAGGGTTATCAGCATATGATCAAAACAACAGTGCCGATCATTGCCAACTAATAAAGTTCACAGTGTAGTTTGTCTACAACATGTTCAAAGGCACAGACCAGTAATGTAATACCACCTGTTTCCCTGTGTAGAACTGAAATGTGCTTGTTCTGTGTCACTTGCTGCCTGCATTAAAACAGGAAAATGCACATTGCTTCTATGACTTACTGATGATTTCAGAAAACCGAGCTCAGAATTTTTAATCTCCTTCTGAAAGATGATCATATAGTCAGGAATAATGTTTCACTTTCTGTGCAGATGCGTCAGTTTTACTATTCAGCCAAAGCGTTTGATGTTCTGGAGAGACTGGACAGCAATCCGGAATACTGGGAAGGCAAGAGAGGTGCTTGTGTGGGTGTCTTTCAAATGATCTTAGCTGGCCGAGAAGCAAAGTGAGTATTCTGTGTTGTATCTGAATTTACTTTACTCTTTTCCTATTCCCAGTTAGCTGTAAGTCAGTATCTTAGCCTTTAGGACTACATATCTTCTTCCAATTCCTTACTGACCTTTCAGAGAATAGACAGTCTGGCTAGTGGTTCCATATGCAATGTTCAGTTTGAACTGTATCTTCCACACCATCAGTTATAGACTATATGGTGGAGAACAACTTCTCAGCGAATGCTATGAATAGTAGGAAACCAAAATACATTAGTCATTATACTAGGGAGAGCTAAGTTACAAATGTAGTATGTCTGTGAACTGAAGAACCTTATTTCATGTCGATGGCATAAGAATGGAAAACTGTCCCATGACATTTTAAAGTTCAGAACTAAGGAAACATTTACTCAGCATTGTAGGAAGGACACAATTCCTCTAAACAATGAGTAGATGAGACTGTGTTTTCACTCAAATTTGCTTTCTGGAGACACTGTCCATGTCAGACAAATATACTTATTTGATGAAAGCTTGAAAGCTTAAAAGCTTAAAGGAAATTATTTGTGTTACTGATAATTTTGCTTTCGGCCCATTTCACTGGATGGGAGAATGAGAGAGTAGTGAGGCTGTATTTAAGAACTGTTCCCTTATGAATATTCTGCTGTGATGCCAGATGGCCTTTCTCCCCTGGCCAAGGCAGCATGACTGGTAGGTGTGTATCTTGGCTTCTGCACCTTCCTTGTATTCCCTTCTCTGCTGGAATAATCTCATTAACTACTGCCCCCTTCAAGTGTCCTTTTAGCAATTACTGCAGTAAAATACACATAGCTTGCCTGGTTTTCAATTTTCATACAAGTTCTTGCTGTAAAGTAGCTGGCAAACTGTAGCTTCATACTGGCTTAACCTATTGGTAAGGTTCATTTCCATGCTATTTGTATTTATGTGTAAGGTGCCTTGGCAGCTTTAAGGTAGATGTCACACTAAAGACTGCCAAGTAGCATTAAAGACACACAAAAAAAAAAAAAAAAAAAAAGTTTGCTTAAATCTGGGGAACTATTTTGCAAGAGTAAGAATTATGTTTAAATACACACACACACACACACACACACACACTGAACTCCAAACTAATTACATTTTGCTGATTTTTTTTTTTTTTTTACTTTTAACTTCTCTCCTTGTTGCAGTTGTATACAAGACTTTTTTTTTTTTGTCCCCTGGGATCTCCTCCACTGTGCATTTTTGCCTATTCTTGCTCTGCAGATGAATGGAGATCTCTGTCTAGGAACCAAGGTTGCAAAATAGTTTATATGTGGGTAATTGTTTATTGTATCAGTTGGCTCAATTAAATCTTTGCTTTTCACCTTTGTAGAGAGACCCTACGGGAAGTACTGCATCTTCTGAAAAGCACTGGTAATTCTCAAGTAGAATACATTGTCCGCATCATGAAAAAATGGGCCAAGGAGAACAGAGCCCCTGTTTAAGTCAGCGCCACAAAATGAACCCGGTCAGTTACAGTTGTGTGTGTGGCTGTAGGGTGTGGGTCTTGGTTTCTCCTGTGCATTTGGGCTACCTCCCTCCTTGCAGGACTTTAGACGATAAAGTAGGTTGACCCAGCTGAGCAACAGCTTAGTGCAGTGAGATTGCAAAACATTCAGCAAGTATTTTTTTTCATTAAAGCTTTATTGGTACTTTTTCTGTTGCACTGCTCTCTATTCCTCAAAGTTTGTAATTTTTTAGTAGTAATTCCAACTGTCTACAAATCGAATTGCTCATCAGATGTTCCCCAGATTTCTCAGCACAAATTACTGGAGTGCTTGGGGCGGGGGGACGGGGAGTTCAGCAAGCCGCCTGGCCTCCAGAGAAGAATCATTTGTTAAATGACTGAGACAAATCTACTTCTGCAAGTGATGCAATGTGGCAAGTAGAGAGGATGACGGTGACAACCAAAAGCCATTACTAGGGCATCAGATAATACATAAAGACTTCTATATATTACCTGTCTGGAGTAAAATACAAACCATATTCTGAGCACTGTCCTTTTCTGGATAACTCTCAATAACTAATGCCTTAATTTCTTGGTTTTATCTATAAGGAGCGTTTTCTCTCTTCCCATTATTTCTGAAGATGAAGGTTAATCAACCCAAAATACCAAGCTCTGAAGTGGCTTATTTGCTTTCTAGGTTGGTAGCGAAGCCTGATGTTACCATCTTTTTCAGAGCATGGACATTTGACTGACTGTATTGTTCAATCTTGCTTGGAGGTCTGACACTCAAAACATTTATTCATGTTAATATAATTAATATGAGTAACCCATTTAGTTTAGCAACCTGAAGGATAAAAGAACTGGATGTTTTGGGTCATTTTCTTTAGCATTTACCACCCTCATTAGCAATACATTCATTATATTTTTGGATTTGTTATACTCTCCTGTTTTTTAAGGAGAACAGATCAGAGAATACATAATTCTAAAAGAAGGCAACAGTTATAACATAGCAATGTATAATACATTTTGTAGTGAAATTTTGTGTATTATTTGTAAAAGGAAAATTTACATTTAGTACATGTGTAAAATACAAAGTATTTTTTTATCTTTTGGTGAGAAACTCAGAATACTGTGTTCTCTACTGTCTGTGCTTTGATTAAAGCTCTTAATTGAATCTACAGTTGAATGTCTTGTTGGTCTGTGTTGCTTCATACTGCAGAAGTTGAAATAGTATCTTCATTTTGCTGTGGAAGAGGGCAGATTTGTGACTGGTCGTTAAATGTCCGTTCAGTAATCAGTTGAAGGCAAGCCAATGGCCTTGGTCCTGATTTTATGGTAGTTTGCTGAAAATAGGGAGCCTGGGTGTATAAGGAACATATACACCTTTCTGCCATATAACGTCATTTTTCTTACTGCTTTAGGCAAAAACTGTGGGTATCATCATTCAGCTATCTAGAAGCACATTGATAGTTGTGGCTATTTGTATTTACATCTAGAAAACTGATCCATCATACTAGCAACAATAATACGACCTTTCAGCTGGGACAGGGGACATGTTACACTCATTCAAAACGGGTGTGAAAGGACCAGTATTTTCACTGAAAGCAGTTACAAAACACATTTCACTGGTAAAAGGTCTTTTTCTTTTCCCTTCCAGTTTAATTAACTTGGAAACAGATCGGGAATACAATTATGAGTCTTGGTACAAAGCTTCAAAAAATCATGTTGGTGGCTTTGCAGCAGATGTTACATGCATCTAATTACTCCCTTTATTGAAGCTTAACCTGCAGGAGAGCTGAAGAGCATCCAAATCCATTGCAGACCATTTCACATGTTGGTTGAGTCTTCTGAAAGAAGTGTGGTGGCATTGCAGCATAAGGGCTTGGGGACTAATTTTAAATTCTCTGTCTGTGACCAGTGAAGAAGTTTTTGAAAACCTCACCTTTATTCACTATAGCCACAAAGTCATATCTGATATGCTAAATAAAGTGGGTTTTAGAACAGTGCATTTTATTGACTGGTAATAATGCTTTTGTCATTCAGGACATAAAGAACGGGGGACTGCAGGGCTTTGCCTTGAGCAGTGATGAAATAAAAGATACATTACGTATTGTCCTAGCATTTAGGGTCTTGGTAATGGAATAGATTTGCAGGTACTATTAAAAGGCAGAACAAGAAAAGTGCTGAAATACTGGTGTTTATTTTACCTTAGAAATATGTTCTAAGAACATATTCCATTGTTTAATCTGAGATCGTATTCAAAGAACAGAGGTGTGAATAGGAGTTGCCTTAGCTGACACAAAACAGGAAGTTAATAAAGAATTTCTAAAGCTGTTTCTCAGGTAGAGTTAACAAAATTTTATCCCTGCCCATTTCCATGTTTCCCTGAACTGTAGAAATGCAAGGAGTCAAGGTACTCTAAACAGGACAGCTAGGGGTGAAGGTAGATGTGGAGAAAAACAACAACAAAAGTGACCTATGCAGAACAAGCAGGCAGTGAAGAATGCATGTGCAGAGTCAGGGAAACGGGTATGTTTATTGGGTCAGGAGTAAGTGCATATAAAATTGAAACAGTGGCATTTCAGAACATGTAGCAGAAGAGAGACTAAGGCAGAAAGAAATTGCTGCATCATTAGAATTTCAGGGAAGAGTATGGAAAATAAGTTATTTCTTACACCCTGAATAAGCATCTGATTCTGGAAAATAGGATATAGAGGACACAGAAGGTACTGTGCTAGCAATCATATCATTAATGGTGACCGGTAGAGAAAGCCAAACCCAAAACAGTGCTTAACTGCTTTTGGATTGGTGCTGACCCATTCCTGATAGATGAGGAGGATGGCCTTTAATTAAACTTGGTAATACCCGAACAACATTTTTGCCAGTAACATCTAAGTGAATTACATTGCAGGGGAGGACATTTATCCTGTCTGTTGCTGCAAGTGAGTTCCAGGATAACATCCGCTTTGGCCAGCATCTGAACTGATGCAACACAGCAGCAACCCTCTTGGATCAATTCTGGAATCCAGCATATAACTTCTAAGCACTGTAACAGCTGGTGCCAAGCAATGTACTAAACTGGAGGTGGCAAGTCCACTGTGAAGGAAAAGTCATGTCATGTTCCAACTCTGTGGACTGTGGCAGGTATTCAGGTTGATGTGGTCCCCTCAGCTTGAAGATCGCTCATTGATCTTCATGAGAAAGCTGTCTAAGGTTGAATAAGGAGCTTGACCATTAGCTAGTAAGACACAAAATAAACAATGACATGTATAGCTGTTGCTACATGTAGCTTCACTAGATGGGTGAAGCTATCCATACATTGAGGAACACATCTGGGTTTTTTTTCCCATTGATGTACTCTTTAACCAAATTTTCCCGGTATTATTTCCACTCACTCTTTTTTGAGTTTCATTTCCAGACATCCCTCTCCCCATTTCATCTATTCATATGATCACTGCTTAAGCAGCTAATTGCATGAAAATGTCACCAGTAACCATTAAAATGAAGTCATTAATCAACTACTAGATAATCTGACCTGACCCTACATATAGCAAGATGGTAGATTTCATCTGCTAATCTTTGTGTTGAACCCAATAACTTGGATTTCTGTAAAAATATTTGCCAGAAAAACTTAAGAGTCTTAATGTGAAGGTGGATAATGAAAAATCCATAGGTTTACTTTGCAATTTATACAAATGGTTAAATTGCCTTTGCTCATCTAGGAATTGTACCTTAATTCTAAATTCAGCTTGTTTGGCCTTGCTTTCTAACATTTTATTCTTCCAATTTTCATCTTTGCTGCTAGTCGTTAAAGCCTAGCATTCTTTGTCTTGGTTTGGTTTTTTGGTGGGTTTCTTTTTTCACCTGCAGGTATGCATAAACTACAAGCAAGTGACCTCTATCCTTGTGAGGATATTTTCCAGTCTGGAAAACTGGCAATCGGTTTGTCAACAGATTTTTTTTTTTAAACGTGGCCATGAAGCACTGGGCATAACTTATCACCGTACGTGACACTGAAATCTTCCTCCATACTGCTGCTTACTATTCTCCTACCTGCGTACTCAAAAACTGCATTCACTCTTTTTGCCATATTATCACTGGGGGAGCTTGCATTAAATTGCTTCTCGACTGTGACGTGACATCTAGAGTTTTTCCAGGACTGGTATTTTCCAGGATACAGGCTACCCTTCCGAAGAGACAGCCTACCTTTAGCTCTGCAAAAAATATATTTTCTTCGAATGGGCTCAGTGTTCCAGCTTATGCAGATCTCTCCGTGTGACTATCTTATCCTCGCTAATTACTAGGCTGTTTCTCTACAGCCTTTTATTAGTGCTGTTTTACATCTAAATCTGGATCATCAAGGGATATGTTAGATCCTCCATTTTCCAGGACCCTACTAAAGTAAACCCCCACAAACATTCTATTAATGATGACTGATGGCTACTTTTCATCATTTGTCATTCTCAGCTTAACATGTACCTTACAGATAGAATATTACCATGTTCTTTTAAATTAGGTATATGACACTAGAAATTTATGTATTGCATTTGTATAACTGCAATATTGTTGCATTCAGATAAATTTGTAAAAGAGCCAAGTCACGGGACCTAATACTTCCCATTCATTCTTTATTAGATGAACCTTACAGCATCCCAGAAAGATTGATGGAGTCCAGTTGTTCAAGGCTGCTAGCAGAATTTGAAACAACTTTTTTTTGCCCTGTAATCACATTTAGAACCCACACCCCAAAATCTTACTTTTGACTTTGTAGGCTTTAAACTTAATTTGGAACAAATATAGCAGACATATCACATCTCTGTGCAAGGGACAGTTCCTAAATTCCTTATAGGTCTTGCTTACAATTACGCTAGCATCTATTTATAGATTTAAAAATAAAAATCTATATTTAGTAAGAGCTGTGACTTTTGAGAAGACACAGTGTATTCTTCAAATAAAAAGAGAACTTCTGTTTCAGTTCATACTTATACTTGTGCTTAATTGCTTCACATTATATTGTTCTTATTTCTTTAAGAGAATTTAAAATAATGAATTCAATAAAATAAGTAATGGTCTTTAAAATGTTTTTACAAGTAGATCTTCAAGAATCAGGGACTGAAGTTATTTTGATAGGAAATATGCTATGGAATGGTCTGTAGCAGTTCTCAGATACAGCTAAATCTAACTGAAAAGTGGGATACTACCTATGCTGTTGTCTCTGAACTGCACTTTCATGGACCTTTTTTGGAGTCCTCAAACCACACTTCAAGCTGGCCCTTAACTAGGGAAGAGTGATGAGCCTCAGACTCCACCATCTGTTCCCTGATCACTGTAAGCAACTTCCATGCGGTCAGTTCTGTGAAAAACCACACAATAACAATGCAGAATTATATAATATACAATAACATATTTTAAGAATACATATAATAATGATGAGATAGTTTATGTCACGTCAAAAAGAACTGTGCTTCAATTCTAATAGTTACATTGTGCATTGTAACAGCCATAATTTCCTCTGATGACTTCGTCCATCTTAAATGGGATCGTTATGTCCGTCTATTCTGAAGCTGCTGGTAGTCTTTTCCTTGGCCTCACATCAGTGGGTGAGGCCATTATATGGGTAGCCATTATGGGAAAAACACAATGTCTTACTTTGGAGAGCTAGTGAATTAATTCACATCACATGAATTAAATGTATCTCTTGAAGATCAGCCCCTGTGTGACAGCTGTGTCTAAGAAAAGTTTAGAAAAATTAAATTACAAAACTCACTAAACCAAGTGTTATACTGCCTGGTATGTTCCCAGTACTGATGGTTATCATAATACTAATATTCTACAAGTTCAATCTTACTTTTGTTTGCCTTATTCATGATGCCACATGTGCTGAACATAGTCACCACTGAACAAATTTGGAAGCTATTTATTTATATAAAACAATGGTGGTTTTCCCCACCACTTAAAGGGAGAAGAGCTATTTTCAGGTCACAGCAAATTACTTTCAGAGGCAAGCTTTACAAGACATCCCACTCAGTTTAGGTAGTTTTCCTCAAACAGGTTCTGTCGCTGTGTCCGCTTTTCATTTCTGCACATTCTCCTTCCCTGCCGAGTGTTTTCCCTTCCCATCGGGCATCAGATCCCCTCACGTGCTTGGCCTTACGGGACTACCACGAAGCACTGCCAAAGCACTGCCGTTTCCCACGTATCTCCTCCTCCCCTCGCCCCACCTCTGAGCATTACTTGCCTTATTCCCCTTCACAAGCATTCTAGGCAAGATTTATTCAAATTTGTAAAATATGCTAAGTCCTATGGAGGACTAGAAATCAGCGTGACACTAAGAAATAACTCAGTCTCTTAAAATGGTGAGGAAGTATTCAGATAAGTACTCAATATAAGTTAAATCTGACTGTACAATTACTTATCAGTGTAAGGGGGAATACTTTTAAGGCCAGGAAAATGACATTTGTAACACAGCTGTCGCACACAAAATGTAGCTTCTTTTCACAAGCATTTCTGATATGTAGCATCCATTCTGTTCTTAAAATCATCACTCTTATTGCCACTATTCTACACTTGTTTTAATATTGTCAAAAATTTTTTAATTTCACAAATCTTCTCAAAATACAACTTGAGGTGGTAAGAAAGCAGTTTAATAAAATTCCGTTTGTCTACTTAAATTATTCACGTATGGAAAATCGTTTTTCAGAAGTAATTTTTCAGATGCTATTTTTAATGCTGTGGCAACTCAAAAGCAGCTTTGTGTTGAATCTGCAAGCTCGGTATGTAGCTAATTCTCAGTGATGAATATGTGCTTTGCTTTTTGAAGGCAGTTTGGCTTGGAAATAAAATCATGGAAGTATGAAAATGCTGAACTGCACATGCAAAGTATGCTTCTGACTGTCCTGATGGTAAGCTTGCATGAATGTTAAAAATGTGGTAATTTGTTTATGCAATCACCCTCAGCTGTCTGTGATAATGTGCACTTATTTAGATGTAGAACTTCATATAAATAAAAGCAGTTTCCAAAGCGCTGAGAGGCATTGAAAAAAAAATGGTTAGGAAATTGGATTTTTTGTAAATTCAGTCTGAAAGCTGAAGGAGAAACTAGAGAAAAAAAAAAAGAAAATTCCTCCAAGGTCACAACCAAATATTACGTCGCATGTCTTTATGATGCCTAAAAGGTTGCTTTGCAATTGGCATCTGTATTACATGTAATTCTCCTTTTTGGGAGGGTGAGGATTGTTTGACAGTTGTTTCCTGAACAGTAACTATAGTCATTTTTAATACATTGCAGTATGCAATAAATGAAGTCAATTTCTGATAATTATTAATGTATTTGTATCTCACTAAAAAAAACAGAAAATAACAGAGTTTTGAGGCTAGTCTGGACTGCAGTCTGACTGGGTCCATTTTCGTGGGCAATGAGAGAGTGTTTGTCTTGTCCTAGGTCAGCACTCACAGGAGAAACCCTCAGCAAGTGCCAGTCTATGGCACACTAGCTTCTGTATCGCTGAGAATTGCCTCCAGACCCTGTGACCTCATTAAACAGCATTACTGCTGCTCTTAGTGTAGAAATTGCCATCCAAGCTGAGAATTCCCTACACGGCCAATCTCTCTTATTTGTGTTACAGGTGGGTGGGGTAGCTACTTGAAATTGTGAGTCATTATTCTTGTGTGGTTTTAATTACTGTTGGAAGAATAAAACCAGCAGACAGCAATACAGAGATAAGACAATATCCTGACTCCAAAGTTTCAGACAGGCTGGTAATCTTCGACTGCCTCCAGGGGTGCTGGCCTGATGGAACAGGCTTTTTATTGGAGATAAGCATCCCATGCTGCAAGTATCTTTAAAGAAATGGTGCAAAAGAGGAAAAAAGTGAGGGACAGCTCCCCAGAGCACATAATCCCTCTCAATCTCTGCAAATATCTAGGTGTTTTCACACTACCAAATGGGCAGGTGTGAATTATAAAAGAGCTACCATTAAGGAAATTTTTCCAAAGGCAGCTCCTCTTCAGTTTTAAACTCATCTTAAGTGCGGTTTAAGTGACATTGTTAGTCATAATGAACACGTGACAGGCAGATGCTCCTCAGTTTAAGTTTCTTCACCAGTTCATTGAGTTCTACTCCCTTTCTACACATTCATTGTTTTTAATGAAAAAAGCTTCTTTCCCCTGCCATGTTACCTGGTACTCCTCTACAAAATCTCTTCTGTGTTTATTTCTGATGTACCCCTTCTTGCTATTCTTTATATCTACACGAAAATTCTGGGATTTTAGCTAAAAGGTTATTTTATCTTTGGTAGTTCAGTGGTTTTAATTTTCTTGTGACCACTTAGAAGGGATCTATTTTTTTTGTCTCTGTTCCTCCCTCCTTAGAAAAATAAAGGGTAAACCTGCAAGGAGGAATTTCCTAGTGATTTTAGACAGAATCACAGAATCACAGAATCACAGAATAGTAGGGGTTGGAAGGGACCTCTGTGGGTCATCTAGTCCAACCCCCC
>Ga0181612_161779_pt1 | contig 12813 bp, 14 predicted proteins | sample HoacroProtozoa21_FD_119630 | JGI IMG/M metagenome (GOLD analysis project Ga0181612, IMG submission 119630) | Hoatzin crop microbial communities from Cojedes, Venezuel. Combined Assembly of Gp0051906, Gp0051904, Gp0051908 | reverse complement strand
GCCGCGGGGCTCTCGCCGTGGTCCCTGGCGACTGCCCCCCGTGCTGCTGCCGCCGCGGGTGTCGGTGGTGGTGGGAGGGTGGCTGGGAAGCAGGCCCCCGCGGCTCGCTGGGGTTTTCCGTCGCGCCACCTCGGTGTGAGGTTCGTAGATGTCGGTGGGGGAGAAGGAGCAGTGGGTGCGACGGTTCGTGAGGACGGGATGGCTCTGACGGCCGTGCCTGCCCTGGACCATCGCTGTGGCAGGCTGGAGCTGTGCGCATTACACCGTGGCCATCTGCGATGGCTCAGACTTGCCTTGCAACGACAGAGCACGTGAAGTTGGACTTGACAGTACCGTGGTGTTAGACCAAAGTAGCCAGGGGCTTTGGGCCCAGCACAAATAGGCGAGCAGGAGGGGCTGTGTTCTGTACTCTGTTCCAGCGCTCAGCAAATAAGACAGGGAATTTACTCTTCATTTACTGAAGAGTAAATGAAGGTGGTGCCTTTGGGTGAAGGAAGCAATTCTGTGCAGTTTTTTGCATGCTTTTCTCTAAAAATTTTAAGTTAGTAAAGGTCACCCTATTTTACTATTGGATAAAAACCCAAATGAGCTTTTGCCTCTCCATTTGGGCTCAGCTCCTGTCCCCGACGATGGAAACATTTCACTTCCCACTGAAATGACTCTCACTGCAGTTGCACTTCAATACCAATGCAGTCTTTATGTGTGGGATGAGGGTCACGCACATACAGCCTGAACAGAGTCCAGGTAGATGCCCGATTCCAGTTAGTTTTCACTCTAAGGGAATTTGGATTTCTAAACTACCCAGAGCTGCATTAACGTAACCACCAGTTGAGCACTCGATTACTTTTCCGCTGGGTAGTCTGCTTTTTTCCAGAGTTGTTTGCTTGTGGTGTCCTTTCTGCTGCTCAGGGCACAGCCTAATGTGATGCTCTCTACACTAGCCAGCTCCATGCATGAGATCTCTGAGCTCTGCACCACCATGAGGGTTGAGAACTCAGCTGTGAAGCTCTCTGCTCTCCTTTCTTTTTACAGGACAGGACATAACCGTGAAAGAAGCCAGTGGAAAGGCGTTCCTGCAGTGTGGAACAGGCAGCCAAAGTCAAGTCACATGGCTGAAAGATGGGAATGTGATAGGAAATACAACGCAGCTGGACTTGGGTGCAATTTACGAAGATCCCAGAGGCATCTATGTATGTGAAACGGAGAGGGGAAAGAAGAGGTCCTACTTCCAGGTGTATTATCGAAGTAAGTGTTGCAAACCTGGTTTCTAGAGCCAGAACTGCCTGGAGTTCTCACCCAAGCAAATTTTTGAGGGGACTGCCAATTTCCCAGAGTTTGAGGGTGGTTCCACGTGTTTGCGGCAGTCCTGACAGCTCCTGTGCCAGGCTGGCCTTGGGAACAGCCGAGCTGCACGTTCCCCTGCATGCGGTGTCCCCGTGAGGGCTCTACAGCCTCGGTCAGTGCCATAGCCTGGCACTCACGCTGCCTCATTTCTAGCCGCTCGCTGGCCCTTCTGTGGCCTGCCCTGAGTGCTGGGGACACGTGGCACCTTGCACCACTGCCTTGGGTCATGCAGCAAGCCAGACCTAATCCCTGGTCTCTCACCCGGGGACTGGAGCCTGCCTGGGCTGGCAGGGCTGGCTGAGCGCTCTGGGCTCGGACTGACCCCGGCAGCAGGGTGGAGGTGGCCAAGGGGCGGGGGCATGGTCATGGCCCGGCTTTCGGCATCTGTGTCCTTTTGGGCTTCCAGTGTGCCAGAACTGCATCGAAGTGGACGCTCCCACCATCTCGGGGATCGTGGTTGCGGATGTTGTTGCCACCGTCTTCCTGGCAGTTGCTGTGTATTGTATCACTGGCCAGGACAAGGGACGCATGTCACGAGGTGAGGGGAGAGCCCTGCTGGCTGGTGGGAACGGAGGTGCCTGGGCATCTTTGGGAGCTGCGTGGTACCTAGGACTTTCCATTGTTGCCCACAGAGCCCACTCACTGCAAGCTGCAGGCAGCAGCTGGCACACAGCATGTCTAGGCTAGGGATCCGTGTGAGCACCCTGGGTACTCTTCCTGCCCCTAGCTCAGCTTCCCGGGAGGGGCTATCGAATGCATAAAGTTCACCAAAGCATCATCCCAGGGACACACCAGCTGTTGGCACAGGGACATCCAAGGCCATGCAGGGGCTTTCCACCGAGCCTCCAGAGGAAGTAAAAGCACAGGGCTGAAAGCAGCCAGCCACTTGGCCTTGTTTGCAGATGTTCACCACACTGCCCATGACTCTCCTGATCCTTGACCACCTGCTTTCTTCATTTAGCTTCTGACAGGCAGAACCTGATTGCCAACGAGCAGCTCTACCAGGTGAGCGTGGGCGTGCACATGTGCGTGTGGGTGTGCTGGGCTTCAGCACCTCTGCGCCGCATGGGGCTGCGTGGTGGGACCGGTGTGGCCATGGCGGCACAGCTGCTGGGGGGTGCTCGATGCCATGGGGCACTGGGCTGCGTTGGAGATGGCTCTCTGCTAGGGCATTCGCAGCCGCCTACCGCTGAGTGACCCAGAGGATGGGGAAAGCTCAGCTACGCCCTGCCTCTTACTCTCTGGTGGTGTTAAGCTCTGTGTGCGGGGAGGGAAAGCTTGCCAAACGCTTGGCAAAGGGAGGGCTGGGCCAGCTTCCACTGTACCCTCCCTCCCAGGTCTGGGCAGACACAGTTGTAGCTCATCTCGCCTTTTTATCCTCTTAGCCCCTTGGCGAGCGGGACGATGGACAGTACAGCCGGCTGACTCCTGCCAAGGCCCACAAATGAAGTGGGAAGATGCTGGAAGATCCTGACTCCTTCACACCGGGAATGATATTACAGCAAAGCCTCCACCAGTGCCCGAGAGCACCGGTACCCTGCCCTGCCACTGCCATTGTAAGCTGACTGCTGGCAGAAGACAGGGCGGGTTTTTGCCTGGACAGCCCTCCGGCTCCTTGCCAGGATAGGCTGCTTGTAGCACTCTGCTCTTTTCATGACCTCTTGCACTTCTGTATTCATCTTATTAAAGGTGAGCCTATCCCATAGCCTGCCTGCTCCGTCGGTTGTGTTGAGGCCTGGGGAGCTGCGCAGTCGCTAGGGAAGGTGAGCACTGGGTGCGATCTGCCTGGATCCCTGCAGAGCCATAAGGCTCCTGCCTATCCCGGTAGGACGTGGCTCTACCAGGGCAGGCAGATGCCCATGGCTCTGCCACTGTCTCCACTGGGATCTAAATGACAGCCCGGTCCATTGCTGAAGCTGAGGATGGGGGACCTTGTCAAGGGAAAGGTTTGCTGCCCCTGACCCTAGCAGAGGCTTTGTCTCGTTTAACTCCCCTTCCAGAATGGGGAGCGGGGACGCCAGGAGCACAGTGACCTTCAGCAGGGTCTGTGTCACCCCTGCAAAGTGCCTGCGTACCTCAGTCCCCTGGAAAGAGCTGGGGAGCTGGCAGGAGGGAGGACAGGATGACATTTCCTCTGCACATGCAGGGCTTAGCATCTAATCACAGTCGCCTAATGGCAGCCAACCTGCAAGTTGCCGGAGTGCTTCAGGGAGTGAAGCGTGAGCAAAGATGCAAGCTCTGCGGGCTCCCCAGAAGAGCTCATGGGAGTTGGGACCAAAAAGGGAATGGAAACAGCAGAGGAGGTGAAAACTGCAGCAGTGACCGTGCAAAACTCATGGCAGCAGAGCTGGCCAGGCAGCGAAGGCCAGAGGCAGTCTGCACTCCCTGCACCTCGGAGGTTCTTGGGAGGCTCTCCCGCTCCCCCCTGCCTCTGCAGCCCACTGGAGAGTGACTCACCTTCGTGACCAGGCCAGGGACCTTCCACGGGGCATTTGGCAACCCCTTTTCCAGTCTCACCAGCCATCCCAGTGTGCTGAGTACAGGATGCAAACGAGTAAACTTTCAGAGCCTTTCCCAGCTCAAGCACATTTCCAGACACTGAGCGGCACTGGGTCTCCCCACACCAACCCAGCTCCTCCTGACAAGGTCCCCGCTCCCCAGCTCTGAGCAGAAACAGCTCGTGTGGTCTGACTATGGCCAAAACGGGAGGCGGATAACAGACAGGATCAGTTAGCAGTTAGAAACCTCAGAGACCAGGTCACCCTCCGTGTGCCAGTTGCACACACCTGTAGGTTGTGTTTTCCTGCTTTTCTAAGAATCCGGGTGACTGGCTTCAGAGAGCGCCAGGCTAGGAACTGCCTAGTGACTCAGTGGGATGAAGTAAGCACAAAAAGAGTTAATACTCAATAAAAACGGGCCACAAATCTGTGACATATTTGACACAGCAAACAACACGTAGGCTGTGCAAAGCTGTGGGTGCACCCCACATGCCCGAACAGGAATCAGTGTGTGATCAGCCTTGCAGCCAGTGAACATGAAAACGACCTGTTTTCCCATGGTGTCAGCTCTTTATGTAACAGCATTTTGCTCTTCACAGGAGCACAATAATATCTTTGGTTTTTTTCCACTCTAGCCTGGTTCAGTGAAGGGTGAGCTGATACGGCCATTGGAGGTAGAATATGCCGATACCCACCTTTGGTCTGCAAAGCCGTCTGAGTAGGACCTTAGAAAAAAAGTGACCAGCAGACTGCCTAGTTCACAGCGCTTGCATCACCATCGGATCTCAAAGCAACCAGCAAAGGTGGCTAACCCCACCCAAAGAGCAGGAGAAACCCAAACTGGGTATGCTCTGCACAGATCAAAGATTTGTTGCAGGGGCAACATTTACAGCTCGTCTGTTTGTGAAAGGCTCCTCAGCACCTCACTCTTGGGAGGGCAAAGAAATATTTCTATAGTGCAGCCAAGCACAGAGGCAGAGAAAGATGTTGTCACTGGGTGGGCGCTGATCCCGCCAAGGTAAGGAGGGCATGGGATGGCACTGGTTTGGGCAAACATGCAGCCCCAGAAATGGTGGCAGAAGCACTGGGGTGTAGCCTGAAGCGAAATTTAGACCTGGTACACCTGGAGTGGTCCAATCTTCTCACATCACATTTGTGGCAATGGGCTGTATGGCTGGGCTAAGCAAGCGTCCCTGGAATGGTGATGTTTTGCAGAGGCTGAGAACATGGGCCAGAGTGGTTTTAGAGCTGCTGGGGGTTAGTGCTCCTTGTATCTTGCAATCTCCCTCCTACATGTTTAGCACCTTGTATGGTAAACCCAGCTGTGCTGCCTTTAAAACCACATCCTGGAGGGTAAGCGCAGCAATCCGAAGCATGAAACTTGCTGGGTGTTCATCCCCCCAAGCTGAAACTCAAGGGTTAAACCACCCCCAGTGCCAATCGCTGCTGCTGTTTCCTTTCTTCAGAGCTGTTGCTCTGCAGAGCAACAGAAACGTGGCTCGCTCAGCCAGTGTTAGACCAGAAAAGTTCCCAGGCATCACAGCATCTCTTGGGCCCTGCTCCTTAAGTTACTACCTGCCTCATTGCTGCTGCTTTGGAAACCGCAGCTTTTAAAATCAGGCAGACTTAAAACCTGTATGTTGAGTGCATGGGACCTCAGCTATTTTGCTTGCCCGTGGACAGCAGCCCGAGACCGACCTCCCAGCTGCTGTTGACCCTGCGCTGCTCTCAGGCCCTGCTCTCCTCGGCACGGCAGTGTGTGTTTGTACGTGTACTTGTCTGCCCCCATCCTGGTAGCACAGACCCACAGAAGCTCTCACTGTCTCGGGCTACTCCGGACCTCAGAACTCCCCTTACCAAAAAATGTTTTTCTTTAACAGAGAGAAAAACACAGGTGAACTCTCTTCCAATGCATACATGGGGGTGCTCTCTCCCATTTTATTAATATATTAAAGTTTTTATGTGTGTATAAAAAAGTTAAAACAGATCTTTACCAGCGGCAAAGCAGCTCACCGTCTTCCTAACAGAACCCGGGCAGAACTCAGGTTACAGAGCTGAAATGGGGAGAGAAAGGGCAGCAGCAAAGGACAGATCACAAGAATCTCAGAGAGCAATAGCTCTGGAAAATGAAACGCGGCCCGCAGATGTACTTGGACGCCCCTTAGGGTACAACACACTCAAAGAAATGTGTTTATCCTAGACTACACTGTAGAATGTCAGTACAATGGAGTCCATGAAGTCTCTGGGATGAGAAGGACAGCCTAGCAAAAGGGTTTGATGCTCTCTTGGATTTTGTAGGTCCTGGCTTTTATCTCTGTGGTCTCAATGCATTCATTTAAATTCCAGTGAACAAGCTGTTTCAGAGCAGAATGCTGGTCCTGAGGCTGAGCCAAAGGGTCTCACTTCCAGTCTAGGAACCATGAAAATTCCCACTGTGCTGTCTCAGTCAGACTGCAAAGCTGACAGTCGTTGCTAGACTGGGTTTCAAGTCGTAGCTGAAATATCTAAGACCCCACTATTGAATAGTAATGAAGACCTAACGCTCAGCCAAGCACTTCGGTTTCCTAACAGGAGGCTTTCAGATGGCTTGGGAAGGTACCAAATCCCCGTGAGGCTGTTTGTGCTGCAGGTCTGAAACATAAAGGTCGCTGGACGCAAAGTGGTACTCAGCCCCACTCATTTCTTACAGAAGAAGGGCTGGGGGATGGACAGGTCAGTCTGCGTGTGCTCGTAGCAGTGCTTCTCTTTTTTTTAAAGGAAAACTGGTCTTTTTAACTGAAGTACTTTCACTCAAAGCAGTGGCTTCTCTATGGAAATGTACCATTTAGCTTTTAATGTACTGACTGCTTCTGTCTCTTTTGTTACAGTCCTGGGCAGCACAACTAAGATAGGCTCTGACCACGAGCGCAGGACGAGGTCAGGTGCCAGTCATTCCGAGCAGGACCCGCTCTTTGCCCACTAGCTACTCAGGGAGGCACAAGGAGCAAGCAGAGGTGCTCAGGGCAGAAATTAAATGGGAGCGAAAACCAGAGCACGCAACTGGAGCAGCGAGAAAAGTGTGAGCAAAAAGGAGGCCAGGAACCACAAGGGAAGCTGCAGTCCTTTAATGTGAAGGAAGACTTTTCTTGCCAACATGCCCGTTTGATTGTTTTTCCGAACGTTAAACCGAAGGTGGAAGGAACACATCAGGATGGGACAGCAGAGCAGGGTGCCTGTCCTGTGCAGCCGCCTGGCTTACTCCAAGACGTCTGGGCTTCAGCAGGTCGGCAGAGACCCGGTACCAAGCTGGGCAGAAGCACGTAGCCCCTCTGTTGCTGTTTGCCAGCCTGTCATCTGTGGGAATTTCAGAAGCCCCTGGATTCCAGGCCCGCATACACTTCCCGCTGGCCTTTCCGGATGGGCTGTGGGAACAGCAGAGATGTTAGTGCAGGAACCCGTATTCACACACCATCAAACAACGCCAGAGTCTTGGTCCACACAATACATGGAGAAAACCATGACAGAGCGAGCAGATGTAGTGCTGCTCTGGTAGCATGCACAAGAAGCTGCAGTTCTTCTCCCAGCTGCCTGTCTTAGCACCGGGAGAAGAGGGTCCACCCTCTTCCTGCACTCCCAGGAAAGCCTGGAGGTTGACTGGATGCTTCTTCAAATGCTGCAGGTTCCAAGCTCTGTCTATCCCTCCCCAACCAGCAAAGAGAGATGGAAAAAATGCGGGTCCTCCATACCTCATAGTCCGGGTTTGGAACAGGGGGAGGACGCTGCATCTTCTGACCTGCAACAGAGGCGAAGAGAGGTCATCCTTGGTGATGATTCATACAACATAGCACAAGTGACTTCCACGGAGATGACCCCAGGGTAATGTGTACTGTCTCAACTCACACGGCTTTATTATGAGCTCGAAGCTTTTAAAGATGCAAGTGCTGCAGGCAGGAGGACTTATGATCATTTAGGAGGAAATCAGCTTGCTTTCAAAAAGAGTGAGTTTCTAGCTTTGCTGTTTGTGAAGAAACACTTGAAAACAAGAAGGCTTCATAAGCACAGGCCCAGGCTACAGCTCCGTAGTATGGGTACCACATCTCCTCTGCCTCAGCAAGCTGCACAGGCATGAGCACAGCCTCACATTTCTGTGGAGCCCAGCACACAACATGCACGATAAACACACAGTGGGGAATTTAGACCTGCTGAAAGAGTTACATCAGCTCCATGGAGGCTAGGGGAGAAGTGGCCATGCCTGATCTGTGCAAAGTCTGGCTGGTGAGCACCCATGGTACTTGTCTGACAGGCAGTTTCCTGGCACAAATGTCATCTGAACAAATCTGAACTGACGTCATGAGGTCACCACCCTACATCACTTTCCCTCCGCATTTATAACATTAGCCCCACTGCTGGACCCGCTGGGTCACCAAGCCATGGCCTCAGAAGCCAGAAATGCAAATGTATAGTTTTAATAACACCACGATTTCTAATCACATCTTCTGTGTGCGGGCCTAATTCTTGGTCTTTGATTGCCTGAGACTGCAGCTGAGTGGGCCAGGGCCAGGCTGGGTTTGCAGCTCTGCTTGCAAGCTGAGCCTCCACCGTACAGCGTTTGCTTCAGCGCAGACTCCACGCTGCCGCACAACAGCCTGTGAAATGGTTTCCTATGGGCAGGAAGCCTTTAACACAACACGGCAGCCGCACCCGTCCCATACAAGAAGGCAGCCCAGAGCAACAGATGGGGCAAGCTGGAGCATTGTTTGTGAATTCTTGGAGGCTTGGGGGGAACAGAGCAGGCTCCTTCACTCGGCAGGGCAAGTGCTTAATTTAGTGCTTGGCAGACGTCATGGAGAGCAGAGACACCTGAAATGGCTCTTACCTCGTGGTCGACTGCCAGCACCAGTGCTCGCTCTCCCCTTCCTGTCTTTGCTGAAGTAATAGACCAGAATCAACACCCCGAAGGTGATGAGAAGATCTGCAGTGATGATCCCCGTCACTGCCAGGGTATCCAGCTCCTCACAGTTTGCACACACTGCCAGGAGAAGAGATGAAGGCGCTCAGAGATGGGCACCCTTCCTTCCCAGCAAGGAAAGCCCAGGCCTCGCTCATCTGCTTAGTGCTAGCAGAAAAGATACAGTTCTGGGTGGGAAGGAGAAAAGAGCAAACCGAAAGGAAGGGGGACAGCGCAGGACATTCTATCCACCCCACCATGTTGGTCTGCAGACAGACACAGACCAGGGGCTGGTGTATGCAACCTCCTTTGCTACCTTCTGCTGTTTGCATGGCCTGAGCCGGAGGGTGCAAAACATCTCCTCGATCACAGCCTCCTCTCTCTGCCTGTGCTGGACTCTACGCTCTGAATGCAGAGCAGCTGCCCGAATTTCGAACGGCTCAGAGGCTTCAATCACTCCAGGTAAACTCCGCCTGGTTGATGGGTCAGTGAGACCAGGCTGTGTGCTGCAGATGGGAGGTTTCCACTCCACAAGATAAGAAATGCCTCTGGCCTTTGCGACAGACATTACTCTTGCCTTGTAGCATGGCAGAAGCTGTATAAAAAAAGATCGCGCGCTGTGTATGTGGGAACCATTGACATGCAACCAGCTTGAGTTCAGCTGAAGGGAAAAGCAGAGAGCAGCATAATTCCTTTAGCCAAAAAGGTGCTCTTGGGCCCTTACTGCCCACACAGAGCGGGAAGGGCCTCAGCAGAATCGCATTCACCCAGCCCAGCAGCACGGAAAATCAGGTCTCGGCTCCTAATATCTGTCACTGAAATATGTCGACTTCATCTTTAGCCCGCAGACTGAGTGCCTTTTGACTCACCTCTGGCATTCAGGTACATCGCATGCTTCTTATCACCTGATGAACAACTCACGTTGACAGGAGAGCTGTCATGGTTGTCTATAACATGCTGCTTCTTACCGCTGACTCTTGTCCCAGTTAACTGCCACTCTATTCTGTCTTCAGTGATGGGACACGTGATTGTCACCGTGGTTCCGGAAATCTCCACCAGGAATTCTTTATTGGAAGGCGGGCCAACAAGAAGGGGAACCAGCATTACAAACAGCTTCTGGGCAGGCTTCGCTGCCCACCCCTGAGCCCACCATGACAGCTTGCGCTGCAAAATCTTAGTTTTTATGGTGTAATGTAAATTCCCTGGGTATGTGTCTTCCGCATACATGTTTCCCGTTAGTCTTTTTACACTGATTCTTTGCAACACTAAACAGCATGAAAATACCATCGCAGAGTGTTCAACTTTATGTCAAAGAGCTTGGCCACCTGCCAGTCATCGTTCTGTTTATCCATGTGCGTGCTGCTAGCTGCAAGGGGCCAGCCTTGCTTGGAGACTACTAACAGTAATTGGGGGCAACTCATTATAGCTGGTGTTTCTGATTGGTGATGACAGTAGCAACTAACAAACAGGAATTTTTTTCCTCCTAAAATACTGTTTGAACTCAAACATTTCCATCTGCCTTGTACTCCACATCTGTGAGGCATGTTCAGTCTTTATATTACGCTAAATAGTTAAGAATGCTGGTAAAAGACACTTACCCTGCTGTGCTTCGGTATCGTCTGCAAAGGAGAGAGTAATAAGTGTTAACAAATCAGCCCGCTGATACCTTACTGCTTGTTGCTGTTGAAACATGCCCAACCATGCTTGGGGATCACTAGCAATAATTAGGGACAATTCATGACAGCCAGTTTTTCAAATCGGTACGATCAGTAAAAATTCATGAGCAGGGAATTTTTCCTATTCTACAATGTTTGCAAAATTCAAGTATTTCTATTTGACTTTTAGTGCTCGCTTGTGAGGCACAATTGGTCTTTCTATGGTAAGAAATAGTTAAGAATGCTGGTAAAAGACACTTACCCTGCTGAGCAGCGGTGCCAACTACAAAAGAAAGAATAATACGTGTTAAGTAATTTAGCTACTGGTATCATACACCTTTCTTACTTCAAGGATACCCTTTCTGAACTCAGCTGCTTGAAAGAGATGTTTATACTCCTGTATTTGTGCTAAAGGCATTAGAAGCGTTCTGCTAGCTGAGACCGGATGTTGTTTTGAAACAAAGTCTTTTCCTTTGGAAGCCGTTTTTGACACAGACTAACGCAGAATGGAAACGTGAAGAATTTTCGACCCAGTTTAGAGAAAGGGTTATTGCAAGCTGTACACCAACCAATTTTGCTTCATTATCGGGGGCCAAAGACTGCCAGAAAATCATTCCTGGTTTCTGCAGCGAGAACCACTGTCCTCTGCAAGAGTGTACTCACTGGAGGATTGGACCTCGACGCTTGATTTAACACTGTAAAGCAGATTATCTATGTGATTTTTCTCTCTTGGTGGCAACCAAGTAGCTCCACTGAAGTCTCTGGAACCAGAGTATTACAGAAACAGTTTTTAGGAGGTCTGAATCAGACACGAGATTTGCTTTAAAAGCATTTGTTGATAGAACGTAACATAAGTAAATAAAAGAGTGACCTGTATTCACGTATTCAGCGCTGTTGTCTCATCCCAGGTAATGATTGTTTTACAATAGGAGTTACTTGCAACAAAATTGTGGTTTTGAAGTTCCATAGGAATAGGACTTGGCTGGAGAGAAGGTGAGCTGATGCTTTTTTCTCTATATAAGATGAATTTAAATTTGAAAAAAGCACAGGCATTGCTAAACCAAATGTTTTCAGTCTTCTCAAAGAATAGCAGTTGGTATTTGCAGCACATGGGCAGAGTAGCTGTAGTCTTATTGTAGTATCTTTTAATTGCCTTTCAGACTTATCTCTCATAGTTACCAGCTTCTTTACAGTCTTTACAGATACTCTGCTCTTCATCCTAAACCAGATTTCTAAATGCTGCTCAGTTCAAGCCAGTAACATGGAAATTGCTACCACTCCCATGATATCACAGTGAATCTGAACTGAAGTTATTTACCCATGATCACAAAACAGTTTAAGAAAAGTGCACGAATAAAGCGTAAAATTAAATTTAAAGCCATAGAACCTTATAGTTCACACTGCTGCAGAAAGCAGTGCATCAAGCTCCAACCCTGCTGCATGAAGTTTGGAGACCAGGTGTCTCAGCAAGTCAGCTAGCAAGCAAAAATTCACTAGGGACTCCAGGTTCTTTTCTCTAGCCTGAGAGGGCTGGATTCCCGTTTCTCTGTCCCTGCAGTCTGAAGGGAACCCTCACTCCAGAGAGCACCAGCTCCATAGGTGCTGCACGTGCTGCTTGCAGAAGACGTTGCTGCAGGTACTTGGCGAACTCAGCCGCACGCTCATGTGCTTTCTCCTCCGCAACCCCCAGGCAGCCACCCCCTGGTCCCCGCAGGCTTCTGGCCAGCTGTACTCACCTGCACACAGCAGGAGCCCCAGGAGCGGCAAGGACCGCTCCAGCCTCATCCTCGTGGTCCTCCTGCTCTTGCAGGAACACATCGGCTTTTCGAGTTCTTGTTTACAAGAAAGAGGCCCAAGATTTTTTCTCAGAACTGTGTACGGCAACGAACTGAGCAGTGCTGGGGAGACTCACTGTTTCCAGCGAAACCTGCAAGCAGCCAAGAAAGACGCAGAACACGTACGATAAAGTGAGCCCATGTCAGGAAGTGCGGAGGCTCAAAACGTCTCCACGGAACGTCATTGAGAGCAAGGGGTGGCCACTCTGCACCAGCCCAGTTCAAGCCTCGGGAGACCTGTTGTAACTGCCCTAGGAGCAGCAGGAGAGGTAAACGAGCCTGGACTAGATTTGCCATCAGGACCTTGCTAGCAGCTTTTCAGAGTGTTTCTGAAGTTCAAACTACTGCAAGCAACTTAACATAGTGAGGGAACGACAAAGGAAGCAGAAATGCTGCAAGAAGCTGAGCACTCAGAGACACTGTATGGCCAGCAGAAAGGAGCCTGCTAGTGCCAGGCTGTAAAACCTGGGGGCTTTAGTCAGTGGTGATCTGGCAACCTGGACTCTGCTTGGGCTGTTCTCCTCTGACACCACCCGTTCATTCCTGCTGCCTTT
>Ga0181612_151474_pt1 | contig 12813 bp, 10 predicted proteins | sample HoacroProtozoa21_FD_119630 | JGI IMG/M metagenome (GOLD analysis project Ga0181612, IMG submission 119630) | Hoatzin crop microbial communities from Cojedes, Venezuel. Combined Assembly of Gp0051906, Gp0051904, Gp0051908 | reverse complement strand
CACGCTTAGAGGAATATATGCAAAACTACAGCCAACAGACTATTTCACTTGTGCCAGCTCTATATGTAAGATGTCCAGGCTGCTCTTAGTCTGCTCTGGGGCAAACACCATCTGAGATCAGGACTCATTTGCTGGGCTCTGCAGCAGAAGACACTCCTCACCATGTAAAGAGAAAGGATATATAAATGGTGAGTGGGAAGCAGGACGAATTAATGTCCTTATTTTATAGACTGGAAACCGTGGGATGGACTAAGGTGTCCAAGGGGATAGATGACTCCTCTGGCAGAGCTTTTAAGTGAAACCTCTTGGGGTTTAGCCCAGTGCACGACAACGCCACCCTATTTTCCACACTGCACCCTCTCATTTCCTAGCTGTCCCTTCAACGTCTTACTCTCTACCTGCTGCTCCTCTGCTTCCATGTGCAGATTGCTCTTCTCACCTCAAAACTCAACTTGCTTGGGACTCCTCATCCATTATGGGATCCCAATGGTCAGCATGGAAACCACCAGCTTGGCATCACCACACAGGCAATCGAGGGCAAACAGATGTTTTCTGTGCATTCCCATGGTTAAGGCAGGAGTTAATGGCTACATGCAACTTTTGGCTTCCTGCTCCTTGCAATCTGGAAGGCAAGTTAACTGACATTTCACAGCAGCTGTTTTCATTGCAGGAATGGCAGATATTTAAATCAACTGAGTGCATTTGTTTGCCTGTGACCAACGCAGTCCAAACCAGCTTTCTGACAAGATACTCATGTGTTTTTCCAATATTGCTGAAAATAATTTGAGAGCATTTCTGCTACAACCAAAGGGCAGAAGTCAAAGTCCAAGCCAAGGGTTACAAAGAGCCCAAAGATGGAGTTGGTCTGTGGGAGACATCATTCATGTTTAGACTAAAAATTGTCACCAGATTTTAAAGCTGGGTTACAAAAGAAGGCAGCCCATCGACTCTGTGGGACCAACTGCAAGGCTACAAATATCTGCCACTTTAACAGAAATGAGTGGAAATCAACAGTGCTTAATGAGCATCTCACTGGACTTGTCTTTGCTTTGTGTTTGCATTTGCTTGGATAAAAAAGTCAGCATTTCTTTCCAGGCACTTTGGGAGAGATTGAGAACTAAAGCTATTTTGTTTTCATGATTCAGATTTGGAGAGGTGGTAAAAAGAGGGATGGAAAAGGAAAACTTTGCCTTTTAGTTGTTATCAATGGATAGGTTTTTGATCAATTTATTGTGCAAATCTGGTGGCTTCCTGTGGCCATTTAGCACCAAATCCTGCTTTGAGGGAATGATGCCTTTGCACCATTAGGCACGGACCACCTGGTGTCCTGACAGATGAATCACAGGAAACCCTTGGGATCTGTTCAGAATACTTTTCTAAGGATATAAATATTGTCCCTTGACATACTGGGATTATCACAGATTTCTTGTCATCGATTGTCAATGCTGTACCAATAGTACAGATAAAATATCACAGCAAAATAAACCAGGAACAAGCAAACGAAAAACCCAGATTCTAAAGGAATGTGAGCTCATGTACTGCCAGCCTCCAAGTTGAAATATTCAGAAAGAAAAAAATACAAACCCCTGAGCGTTTAGGGAATTGCAGCTTTTTTAAGCCAGAATGAACAATTGCCATTTCCAGACCAGCTTAGTAATTGAATTGATCATCTGCGTATTCTTCAATAAAATCTAAGGAATGAAAGCATGCATACACAAATACGACTACACTTGAAGGTAGAAAGGTTGAGCATTGACTGATAAATTGTAGTTTTGGGACATGGGCTACCTAATAAAGTTATGCTCTGAACCAGTCTGGTTCATAACAAACATTCATGCAATTCTGTATAACATCTGTAAGCATGTCAAATTGATTTGAACATACAAAATGGCACAAAGAGCATAACCGGCCTCATAAAATTAAAATAAATTATTGTTTTCCTTAGCAAATATGAATGTTTTGAAAGAGTCTGACAGTAGATTAAGAAGAACAAACTTCCATATGTGCATTACAGTTGTGATTTGTTTTCTTTTCCACAAAAGCTCAGAGAGAATCTGCAGGGTGCTGGCAACATCTATGTTACAAACAACACATGTTGGTTTTGTTCAGGAAGGCTTTTCATTTGGGATAAACTCATCCTCCCTGGCCAGCTGTCCTGAAGACTGACAGATGTCCTTCAGGCTGAAGACGTGCTTAACTACTGCCACAGCCACCTCTGGACGTTGGCACCCCCACATCTGATTCTCTTTATTATGTTCATGGGTTTTCCATTTGATGTTTCCTAACTCCCCGCAAAGTCACACAAATATGGTTTGAGCAGAAATCAAGTGCCTTGGGTTTTGCGGAGACCCACTAATCCCCGTTCTTCACTCCTTAATCTATCTCCCACTCACAGATATGAAGCCTCTGAATTTTACTCCTACCTTGATGTAATGATTTCCACCTCCATTGCCCCACGTCTGCTAAACTCCATGTTCAGCTATTATTATCCCGCTTAAATACCACAGCAAAATGATCACCACTTTTAGGACCATACCTACATTATTTTAATCTCAGTCCTGCCTCTCTCTGTAGAGTACCCCACCTTTTCTTTCCATTTTCTCTTACTCTTTCTACAGCTGGAAAGTTTTTTATTACTTGTTTTAATTACCTGTGCAAGACCTAATTCTTCCCAGAGACCGCTAATTGTCACTTCATCTGATGATTCGTGATCTTTAAGATGTAAATTTCTCTGTAGAAAAGTTCTTTTCTTTTCTTCTTCTTCACGGGAAATTAAGGTAATAATTGCAATTCCTGGTTATCTAATCACTTTATAGAGCCCTCTTCTCATACCCCGTGACTCCTGGCACTATCATCCCTTTTAACCCTCTTTTTGTCCTAGAAATTTTGACTTTCTTATCTCCCCTATGCAGGTAAGACAGTAATTCACCAATGCATGCAGTGCTAACAACTTGACTTTCACGTACCGTGTTGCAGGTTGCCATGGGCCCTCCAACAACTTTATTTCCAATCCTCCTTACATTACTGTGCGAATGTTTCCATAGCATCTCAGAGCTCACAGCCAATTCCCAAGCTACATCAGACACATCCCTTCATCCCCTGAATCATCTGACAGCAATTTTCTTCAAAACAAGTACTTTCTTCCTCCTTCCCATCCATCATCCTCCCTCCCGTGGTATTTACGTATCCTATGTTTATCCTTTTTCACTTACTTTCATTTACCCCTGTGCCTTCATGTGGGCGTGGAGATGATGACTCCTTCCCCAGCTTCTCCCCACATTTCCCAGTGAAAGGCTCCTCCCATTGCTGACAGTTTTACAGCCAGCTGCTCAGGCAGAATTCAACATACCAACAATCACCTTGTTCCTGCCAAGGTCTCCCCAGGCTCCAGTATCTTACCCAGCACGATTACTTATTGACCTGAACTAACGCCGTTGAGTCTTCCCAGTTTTCCTTAGGAAACCCAGAAACGCTGCTGGGTATCACCTTCCTGGGCTCACTGCAGTCCTGTTTGGTCTGGCAGGGCTGCCCAAAGGCACTGCTAAATGATAAATTGCCTGGACATCACAAGGGTTTTGCTGCCCCGCAGCTACCTCACTAACCAGACCTAAGAGCTCAACATTTTCTAATGAAGATGCAACCCATGAAAGGTATTGATAATACGTAATATTTCAGTCAACTGCCTGAAGAAAAAATAAAACCAATTGGAAAGATACAGTATTTCAGGCTAACCTGAAACAAAGTGCTCAGTTTATCCTACTTCCTTTTATAAAAGCAAATGAATACTGGACTGAGAACTGCTCCAGTTGATTTCTGGGGCTTGCTTGGAAACTGCTGTTGCAATTTTCAAGATTAAAATTTTATTTTAAGTCTATAAACTGAAATATATAATTTTGAAAATAGCGAAAGAAAACTGGTAGAGTCCGCCAAAAGTGTTTCAATTTTTCAGCCATCACTAATTAATTTTACAGATCATCTCTCCTCCTCCAAGCTGGTTCTTCACCTAAAGATCCAACCACTGTATTTCTGAAAGCATGCACACAATGCTATTTGTCCAGAATATTTTCTTTGTTTTAATGCCTAATACCTCTTACTTGGAGAATTTCCGCCCCAGAATCCAGCACGAAGAATCTCTCAAAAAAATTCTGACCTATTTTCCACATGTACAAAATGAGAATGCAGCCATCACACCCCACCCCTACTCCTACTCCAGAGCTGGTGCAGTCTGCAAGACGCACTCTCCCAGTTATGCACGGCAACAGTAAATCAAGGCTTTGTTTGATTAGCTTGTTTTAAAACAGCACAATTATTGCAGTCTGCACCAATCCAGAAAAGCTCAGCACATGTGTAGGTCTGCCCCATTTCATGACACCACTTAAACATTCACTTTGTCTAAACAAGTATTTAAATCCTGCTGAAGGCAACAGGACATATATACAAGCACATCAGTAGTCCCAAATGAGGGACACAGGATAAGGTTTAAAAACTACATTTTATGTCAAAAACAAACAACACGTTCTTATGCCAAACGCCGCTCTCCATTGCTGTCCCATTGCATCCTGCCAGTGGAGGGCACAGCAAATTACCTGAAACAGTAACCCTAAATGAGTCATTCCAGCTGTCACGGTTGGACAAAATTCAGGGGGAATCAAAGAGAGAGTCAATGCCCACTTTTGCCAAGGTACACAATTGGAAAGTTCTACTCTTCAATAAATTCTACATAACAGTCTGTCATGGCAAATGCCTATTAGGCTTGTGATTTCTTTATGAATTATTTTGATATCCTGAACTAAAGGAACTAAAGAGCTGAATCTTGTTACCAGAGCCTCAGCTAACTCCTTAAGAAGCAAAAAGACAAATTCCTCTCTCGCTTACCCCAAGGGAATGCTGCAACACCTTGGCTATCAGAAAAGCAAATTTAAATGCACAGATCACAGGATGTGCCCTCAAAAGGTTTAGACAGAAAGATAGGAGGCTTTTCTGAAGCTGGAAATTGAAAGAATAAACAAGAATCAGCCAGAGGGCCACAGTCTGGCTGCCAGTCAGGGCAGTGTAACCTTGCTGGAGCCACCACATTCACACGGAGAACAACGTCCAGTGTGCGCTGCCAGATGCCAAATGCAGCTGCAGCCCCAGCACCCAAACCTTCCTCAGCCCCCCAAGGAAGCACAAAGAGGCTTTGGTTCCTAAAGGTTCTTGCCCTTCCCACAGCACTGCTTTGCTTCCTTTTCCTCCTCTTCTTTCTCTCTTCCCCACCTGACACCAAGCATGAACAAGCTCGGTCCTGCTGGGATCCTAGGGATGAGAAGGAGGATCAAGGAAACTGGATCCTAGAACTGAGACCCAGCCCTGTGGCAGACAAAGCTGGACTGTCTGATGGGAGCCAGGCACTGACCTAGAGAGAAAAGCCCTCCTGCAACCATCTCACAGCTTCCCCAGCAAAACCACTGCACCATGAAGTACCAGCTATAAGCATGGCACTGGAGAGATGCCTGACTTTGCAACTGGTTTGTGCTATTACTGGTACCTGAGACCTTCCAAGGAGGGGTCAGGAAGTGAGTGAGACACAAGCACCTAAAAATGCAGTGAGATTTTTAGCACTCTTCCTTTTCCTCAGGGTGATTTTCCTTTTCTTCTTTGACCTCTCACTAAACTCCCGTGACAGATGTCCTGTTGTACTGTCCATGCATTTTTCACTAGGTTTTAACACTTCAGCTTATGCCGAAGCTTGCTCTCTGACTGGCACATGCTCTAAACCTCTTCCTTACCCGCTCATATTGGTTTTGCACCAGTCTGTCTGGGTATGGGTACCAGCATTCACTCATCACTCATCCACTTCTCTGTTTTCCATCTGTTAGATTGCCATGCCTTTATTTTTATCCTCTAATTCTGTTAGCCCATGATGCTATACTTCTCTGGTTTGGGAAACATCTAATCAATCCCCTCATTTTTCATGATTTGTAAACAATAAAGTTTAGCTCCAGAATGTCATGAAGAAGTTTAGTTTTGGAGATTGGACTGTCCTAGGAATAATCAGCAACAAATAGAGCCAATATAGTAACATTCCAGGCTGATAGCTCTCTTGCCAAGATCAGTGTGGACTAGGGAGATGGTAACCAATACAGGGGTGACTCTCCCAAACTCACGGATTTCTCATTCCGTTAATAGACTCATTTCTCTTCAGCTTCTGCTTCCTTCAGCATCAAAGTTTAAAGCAATGTTTGGTGACAATGTTACTGTGAACCATTCTGCACATACTCTGAACTGTTGTAGGGAACTATCAAACCCTTGCTACATAATAATAAAAATTGACAGGCTTACATCAACTGAAATGTCATCACCAGCACCAGTGATGTCTTGCTCAGTCTAAGGCATCTGGGATCGATCCCAGGTCTGTCTGGGACCTGGTTATCAGGCAAAAGTGGTCCCTTTCTCCACTCTGCTCAGTACAGTCCCACCATTCCTGGTACTGTAACAGCTTTGACTTTAAAAATGTATGCTTTATTTTTTCATTTACAACTGGGAAAATACTCTTTGCTTCCAAGCTCAGATGTAGTCCAGTCATCAAAGCAAGAGCCTGGCTAATTCATATCTGCATTCATTTTTGCCCACTACAGGATGGTGCTGGGAAGGTGCATAGCTAAAAACCATGCGTTTCTGAAAGCCAGAAGAGAAGAAAAGACAGATGATGTGCTCAAATCTATTATCCTAATACCTAAAGCAGAGAAGAAAGGGTTACTACTGGCTGTATTTCTATTCCATAATTCTTTTTCATATCAAAGCAAGGAAAAAAAAAGAAAAAATCCCAGAAAGGAGTGTAGATGACTTATGCTTAGGAGATAGCCAATGGATACATGCAGAAAGGGCCCCACGAAGCTGTACGCACTCTGCTCCAGCCCAGGCTGAAGCCGCATTACCAGCTCCGTTCGCTCTGTGTCCATAGGAGACATAAAGCACCCGGCCAGCTGTTGCCATAGCCACTCCTTTACGTCCCAGGGTCAAGTTTCCCTCTGCACAGAAATATTATTTACAAGGTGGCTTAGGTGTGCCTGGCGCCTGGCCGTTAAAAACGGCAAGTTCCATCCCAGGGGAGCTTACGGCCCAAATCAGACGTAACACAGAGAGAGGGCATGATAAACACAGGGAAGAGAGGGTCAGGGCAAGATGGTGAGACGCTGCCTAGATGACCTGTCAGCTCTTTTATTCTTCCTATTAAATATTGTTAGGCCTCTGCATCCCCACACGTTTTTGCAAGCGTCCTGCTGCTCTGCAGCCACTCGGTGATGGCAGCCTCAGCTGGGACAGGCTCCGCAGCCTCTCCCAGCAAAGCCGAACACTCCGCACTGGGGCTGCATCGCCCTTCGAGCAGCTCCCGGTGCTGCCAGCCTGCGGCACCCCCGACGAGCATCGCTCCCGCCAGGAACGCCAGCTGCTGTCGGCAGAGCCACCGCTCCTAGCAGGGCCTGGCATCCAGGGGGAAACGGGGGCAGCGCTTCGTCCCTGAACTGGCACAGAGAAACCACAGGGCTCGTGGAGCAGGCAAGAACTCATCCTGAGAGCAACAGGACTTAACAGCGAGGAAAAGCCTATGAGTTACACAGACTCCAAGTTACTACAAATTTCTTCGCGAGTGAGGTTTGCAGTGCTTTGAAAATACATATTTATGGGCAACATGAAGCAAACAGAATTTAATAAAGAAACAAACAACAGGATGGCTGCTGGGTTCACTTTTACATCTACTACAATCAAACCATCTATGGTGTTAGCAGGTTTTTTAACTGTAGGTGAAGCTGCTGCAGAGCTGAGGATCCCATTTCATTACTACATGGTGGCTTTGCCTGGAGCTGGCCTGCTGCAGCACCTATGGGTGCAAGTCAGAAGTGACAGTGTGGCTCATGTGCCCGCTTCGTGCTGTCCACTGCCACATTAGCCCTGCGAGAAGCTCCCCAAAGGCTGCTGATGAGAAGGCATCATCCCCCAGCTCTGTCCCCAGGAGGACACAGTCACCTCTACACTCATGTCCTCTGGCCGACTGCTGCCCGTGCCCCAGCATCCAGTTTTTGGAGATGAGTCCCAGCTCAGGGTGTCAGGGTGGCCCTTCCCAGAGGCATCAGTGCTACAACAGGGTTCATGGTCCATTTGAAATCAGCCATCCCAACTAACCTCCAGAGTCTACTTTTTCCACCTCTCAGCCCTCCAGGAAACCCTCTTCTCCCTAGAAACTTGACATTTCTTAGTCTTGGCTCATTTTCCAGGTCAGCACTCTTGTTCCCCAGCACTCTCAGTCATTCAGCAAAGATGTGTCGAACGCTGTCATTGTCTCTGTGCCTTTGCCATCCTGCCAAGCGTGCCTGCTCCACGAGCAGCCGGAGGCAGAGCTGCAGGAGCTGGCTCATTTGACAGTGGCTGCGCGCTCACTTGGAGGATGCTTTGCTGCTGCAGTACCTGCCAAGTCACCTCTAAGCTCTCACCAGCACACGTACCACAGGTCGCAGAAATTGGCAGGAGGGGAGTGTTTCAAGGGACAGACACAAGCAAACCAGGCATGGCCAGGATTAGCCACTGAGCCCTGCCTTCCCACTGCCTCCCTGGCCTTCTCGGTGCCGTGCTCGTGGCCATGCATTGCCTGCCTGTCTGCACTGCACAGCCGCCTCCACTCCGCTGGAGCTTGCAGCCCCTGCAGCTACACTGAAGGTCAGGCAACCCAGCACCATCATGGGAAAGGATCAGGATGGCACCAGACAACACTCTCCGCAAAAATGACACTGCTACAATGAGAGTACCCAAACCTCAGCCTGCTGGATCTGTCGCAGGGTCACACTGGGATTCGCTGTTATCTCAAAACTGAAAAAAAACAGTTATTTTGCCCGAAATTAATTGTAGTTAGCACTGGCACCATTAGCATGGCAAACCTTGTTGTGTCAAGCCATCTAATTCTGGCCTGCGGTAGACCTGGGGCAGTTTCCTGCCCCCAAAACAAAGTGTTTCTCGGTGGACTTCTTGGGTAACAAGAAAAGGGTCACTTTTTCCCAAAAAAGAACAAGGCACCTGTGAGTGCAAGCATCCAAGCACCTCCCACCATCAAACTCCATTTCAACTCCAGACTGAAAGCTCAGCTTAAGCTGCAAGTTAAAGCTGCCTTGCAGCAGCTCAGCATCATCATCAGTTTTCCCCTATGCACATGGGAGTGTAAATGCTCATAACTATTCAGCTGGTTCTGTGGTTTTACATTGAAAATATGCTGTTATGGAGAGCATAGCACAGGAACGTGCAGCCATCACAATGCACCACGGCAGAAGCAGCCCACAGCTTCTGCTGATATTTGCAGGCCCTCCGCTGCCATCCACATAAAGGCTGAAAATAGAACTAAAGCTCAAATGAAGCATCTGTAATATTTTATTTCTGCCCATCCCTCCCCAAGGCACCGAGGCTTTTCACAAAAATCATACCAAGCATCCCACATAGGCTCTGACGTCACCTCACCAATTTCTAATTCCTTGCTGCACACATGCCTCAGAAAGGCAATTCCTTCCAGCTCCATTTTCATTCTACGTCCTATTTATTTTCGTCTGGGAAGCAGGTTTCCCTCCCGAGCCACCCTTGTGCTGGTACCTACAGGTGCTACTCAGCCCTTATTACCTTTTAGCCACAACATAAAACAGATCCCTTCTGGTGCTCCATCCTTCTGCCCTGCCGACTGTGAAGGATCTGATTTCTGTCATTTAAAGACAACCTTGCCAAAGGTCATTCAGCAGCAGGAAACTGATCTGCAGATACATATTCAGTGCAGGGGAAACCTGTCTCTACCGTTAAAGCCCCAGCCTTCACAGTCTCCAAGACACACGGGCTGCGTCCTGAAGGATGCTGAGCATTTTCTGATCTCACTGACTTGATGAGACTTAGGAGAGCTCAGCCAAGACAACGCAGACTTGAGCCCACAGCACCGTGAATGAACACCATCTTTGGGGTTTTTCTTTCCTACGAATTTTTAAAATATCTGAAATACTGTTTGTTTTCTTTCTCATATTCTGGAGGAATTGACAAATCCTCAACTGCACCATAAACATGCAGCCATCAGCCCTTGATTTCTAAAAATGTATTTGTATTCAGGTATGAAATTATTTACAGTGGCCATAAACATCCTCACAGCATCTGGCAGCTGGGAGAGGGCCTTGGAACGCACTAATGTACTTACATTATAAACCACTTTCTAATAAATAAATAAGCGCCTAATATCTCACCCACAAAAAGAGGCACATTGCGTACAATACTATATTTAGGGGTTCTTTGAAGGTCAAGGATTCAGCAACTGAATTTCTCTGAGGATGTTTCTTTGGTGAGTGTATGTTTATGCCCAAATGAATTGTCAGCTGAACGTCTTTATTTTGAAATCAATTTTGAATTCTCGCATTGCTTTGAATGCTGGAGAAACGGCTGCTTCATTCTTGTTTTGCCTGAACCTGGGTCAAATTCTGATCTAACGGGCAGAAAGGGGCACTTAAAAAGCCAAGTAAATGCTTGCTGATCTTTCAGTAATGCGGAGAGTGCCTTTAGTCTGTTGAGCCTCCGGGCTGGCTCCCTGGGGGGAAGATGCTCTCCAGGCCAGGAGGATGCCCAGTGCCAGAGCCCATGAAGAAAGGAGAAACACGTTCAGCATTGCAAAGAGGTGCAAAAGGCCATGCTGCTTTAGCGCTGCCTTCAGTTTTTACTGCAGCGGGGCAGTCAGAACATCCTCCCTCCTGGCTCAGCATCCTCAGCCCAGCCACTGCCTGCCAGGCGATACAGAGCGGGGAGAAGGGTAAGCAAGTATCCCATGCATGCCGTTGGCTGCTGTGCAAGGGATGAGCCACGTCAGGGCCCCTAATGGATGCTGAAAGTTTTTAAACTGAAGGAGACATGATTTTCAACCTCTGAAATCCAGCCCAGTGCCCTTGAGGACAAAGGAGGATGAGTGGCTGGTTCAGAGCAATCCCAGATTGAAAACAATACTGTCAGATCAAACTTGGTCCAAAATTTGTGTTTTGTGAAAAATAGCAATAGCCTTTTTTATAAAACTTAGGTAAACAGGGACCATTTTCTCATATTGCTTCACTTCTACAAAAAAAAAAAATCAAACCCTCACCTAATGTCAACCAACGCTGGTTAAATGAAATGGTTAGCTAGCAAAGAGGAGAAAATAGTGTTTCATCCAGTCTCCCTGACCCAGACATGGAAGAGAGGGAGGAATGAACTGACTATTAAAATCAGTTTTGTTTTAATCATGTGAGGTTATACTCACAGACAGCTAGAGAACTGAATAAAGAATTTTGAAATAGGAGCCCTAGTGTCCTACTACATCACCTGTGCTCTGCAGACAACCTCCATGTGAAGGATCATTTACCCTATTTTCCACAGTTGGAAATGGCTTCAGAGATATCTGACTAACTGCAGAGCAAAAACACTCCTTCTCCTATCCCTGCAGCCCCCACCTGCTCCATTGGGAAAGACCAAGATGCACCAAAAAACTCCCCCTTCCTCGCAGCGTCCCTCCCAGCACATGGCTTGGGTGCTCAGCACCCTTCCTTTGTGGTGGCACAGCTAACCGTCCCCTGGGTGCCCCGAAGGTGCCCCGAAGAAGCTCTCCCTGCAGCACAGCCATGAGGGTCTCACATATCTTCCCAGGCATCCAGGGAGGAATGGAGCAGGTCACAAGGATGCTGGTAGCAACCCCAGTTGGCCATAAAAACATAACCGGAATGCAAAATCGTTTCTCCAGATTCCCCCTGGTGAGTTGTCTCCCCGGCACGGCCCTCCATTCAGTCACTGCAGAACCTCTGCAGAAACCTTTCCCAAACATAGTGAGCTACGTCTTGCTACACATTTTTTGTACAGCTAGTAACTTCCAGCCAGCAACAGACTATTCCAGTAAAAGTAGGCAGAATCCACTGTTTTCTTAAGAAAGAGAAACAAAGGGCAAACGCAATGAGATTGCTGCTGGTTTTCAACAGATAACCGTGTGATTCTGAATGTCATTATTGCAATATTTGAAGCACCACAGACTGCTTGCTGTTGATCGGCTGGATCTGGGGGGAGGTTGAATGAAGGAGCTGCTCTTTGCCTTCAGGAGCAACGGTCTAAGTTCACCCCTGTTGTAACACTGCTCCATGCACCCCAAACAGGAACTTAGCTCTACAGTTTTGAAACTACACATGGACAGCATGAATAAATCTCATCACCGAGAGTTTCCTGCCATTCCTGCTGAATATCCAGTCCTATCAGTCAATGTCAGACACCAGGCAACGTGAAAAATTGCAGAAATCCATCCTGGCTGTCACTGGAAATCACAGGTCAATCTCAAAAACTGGGAGATTCCTTCCAGCTTTGGAAAGCATTCACATTTCAAGACTACAAATGCAATTGTCAAAGATCTGCACATTCATGTGAAGCAGGAAGGAAAAATAAGACCCTGCACAATGGGACCCTGAAGGAGCGGTGGAGGAATTGGTCTTATCCTGGGAAGCCCTTTGCCAAAATGCTAAAATAGAATCTATTTACACAATAGATTGGAAAATGTTAACAGACAAAAATGTGTTAGACAACAGGATTTCAGGTTAGAAACACTGAGCGGGTTGTTCTGTGAGCATGCTCTAGAATAATTTATGGATTCTCCAAACTGAGCAAAATGAGTATTTTATGTAATGACCCTTTCGGTGGGGTTTCTGCCTCTCCTTTCCCCATTAAGGTTCCCTCCTCTCCATACCCACAACCGTCTGCCTCCATCTCATCCCATTCTCCCATCTCCCACTCCTCCTGCTCCCACCCCTGTCCAAAGCT
>Ga0181612_143611_pt1 | contig 12814 bp, 8 predicted proteins | sample HoacroProtozoa21_FD_119630 | JGI IMG/M metagenome (GOLD analysis project Ga0181612, IMG submission 119630) | Hoatzin crop microbial communities from Cojedes, Venezuel. Combined Assembly of Gp0051906, Gp0051904, Gp0051908 | reverse complement strand
TCGTATCCGTACCTTGTTTTTCCAAGTGGATTCATAAGGTTAGCCTGCCTGCCCTTCACTACAAACAGTGTGGGGGGGACCCAAGGAGCATTCCTTTCCATTGCTCTGATTTTTTTTTTTTTTTTTTTTTTAGCAGGTAGGCACCATTCTGGTTTCCGTGCATGCTCATTAACTCCTCAAGGGATCAGTGAAGGGGGCTGTAACATACCGCTTCATATCCCTGCTTCTGCCTGTGAGGCTTGAGAGTAAGGCCACACTGTGCTAAGGAGAATGCCTAGCGCTTCTTTATGGGCTGTCCCGATACACGTATTCTCTTCCTGTGATAAAAGGTCTTAGAGCAATTTACTCCTCTGAGAAGGGTGCTTGTTGTCATTCCCACAGTAATACAGCTGCACACTTCTCCAGTGCAAGGCTCTGCTGGGTTGTCATAAGTTTAGCACTCGAATGTCTAAACTTATTTTTGAGTGCAACGAATGATTCATCAGAATCATAGTTGAAACTTAATATGTTATTTTACTACTGCTTTGGCTTATGAAACAAGGTTGAAACATATCTAGGGCTGTACAGCTGTTTCCTCGAAGTAAGGGTTCATTAACAAGATTGAGCGAGGCATCTTTATTTACAGATCATCACCAATTTTGTTACATAATATTCCAAGATGCCAAGAAACCCATTTCCTAACTCGTGCAGGCTGTAAGGATTTAGAGTTGTCAGTAACTTCGTCTGTGTATTAGATGCTTTGTTGTTACTCTGTAGCCCTTTCTCAACAGCAGTGTTTAATTAAACAGACATTCCTTAGTGGTCTTTGCAGGTCAGGATAAGTTGCTTATCAAAAAATAGTGACCTGGATGAATTCTGCATGGAAGCCAGAGAGCTAATGGTTGTTTTTGCTGCAGAGTCAGTAAGGATGCACTTTCAAATGCATTTAGATACTGTTACTTGTCAATAATTTAAAGAAACATTGATCTGAGTGTGCTGCTTACTGTCAAATAATGCTGTGTTTGGGATTAGACAAGGAAGTAGATATCTCAGCAAAGATACAACATCCCACTTCATGTGCAGTGCAACAGCGTTTAGTTTCTGTGATTTACCAAAAACTCCCTGCTCTAACAGCACAGGGTCCTGGTGCAAAGTTAGTGCATAGGTTCTGCTGACTCAGCGTTGGTCCCTGCTCCACCTATAAGCAGAGAAAGTGATTGCAGTTGACAAGAGGGTAGGATCGAGTTTATGCTTTACAAGAGAGAAATCAGGGCTGTGAAAAGAATCTGGCATTAGAAATAAAGAACATTCGGCTGTTTAAGTTGCAGGTCTGGGTCCAAATTTTTTCTGCGTAATTGAGGAAAAAATGCCAGGGTACGTCCAAAGAGCAGTGCCTCTAAAATCAGTTCTGTGCATCTTGCTTGTGACTCTAATGGGAACCCACTATGATTGTCCTTGTTATTTGAATGCCATATAGATGTCGTAGGGAAAACATGGATGGCACTTCTCAAAAACTTATTTGGCAAATGCAGGACCTCATTCACAAAACTGTCATTTTTTGAATTTTGTGCCAAGTGTTTTAATGAAGGCAATTTCAGATGCGAGTTTTGCCTTTTTCAAAGTATATTTACAAAGGCATTTTCAACTGAGAGGAAATGCTGGTGAATTGGGCATGAAGAAGTGTGAGAGATTATGCTTATGGAAAGGTGCAAAAAGGAAAAGCCTCATTTTAGGGAATATTAGAGAAATTTGTATAGAATGAAATGTTTCCAGCTAACATTTGCAGTATTGGACAGGCCATGGGAGATGTAGCTGAAGTACAGCCCGCATACACTGTGCCAAATTGTCATGACCTGTGAATAAGTATTTAAAGGAACCAGTATGATGTTGTAGAGACGTTGTAAAACTTATTGCAGGCTTTTTTGTGGTAATTTGGTCTTCATCATGGATTATGACTAATCAAATTAACAGCTATAGTTTAGCTAAAAAGAGTGAGTGTGCTTAGTGATAATGAATAGCTATATTGTAAAATCAATATTTAATCTCTGATATCTTGTGTATGAAGAGTCTCAGCTTTTAAACCTGACTTGTAGGAGTAATGTTTTCTCACCTGACTAGCCATACAGTGTGGGGAAGGGATGTTCTCTTGAACATGGACTCCTGTCTGTACAATTTAGTCACATTGAGAATAGTTGCTGAAAATGTTGAATCTTAAGTGCTTTTTGCAGAGAAAATGCTTCCACTTTTTTTCTGAAGAAACAAGATACTAATCTTGTTAAATATGTTACTCTGTATTAATTTGTCAGAAACCTTTTTCCTAAACCTCAGTGTTGGTTAATGGGGAAAAATGTACAGATGTTTGTGGGCTGATAGAAGGAATCTGCTGAGGGAAGAGGTTGCTGGGGAAATTGTGTTACAGGTTTTAGGGACAGGGTATTCAAGGCTCTATCTGAATGCCATCAGTTTCTGGATCTTGCCTTGGGCACGAGGATGAACCACATGTACCTCTTGAATTCTGTCCCCCATTGCCCTGTGAATTTGAAGGTGTTGATTCTGTGGAGGTTAGCTAGATCTGGGCAAAGACCACATTGAAAGTTAGACTCATCTACTGTGTGTCTGTCATCTTTTTACCTCTGTACTGGGCCAAAATGCAAATATACGAACAAAAAAATGACCATTTTCTAGTCTCCTGCAAGCACTGCTGGATGAATAATTAGCCTAAAAGAGAAAACCCCATCATCTAACAAGTAATCACTGGAACATTAAACCTTTTGGTAAAGAAAACTTGTGTTGTTAGTAGGAAGATGGAAAGTTTGAACACTCTCATGGACATTAAATGAAACGGGGTGCTGGAGAGCAGGAGGAGAAATTTTCTTATGACGTGTTTAGCCTTTTTTGAGCAACCAGGGATTTCATAAAAGAGATGCATGAAATGGATGGGTCAGTGTATGTATTTTGCTATCTAAAGTAAAGGTTAAGGCTTTTTTGAAAGGGGAATGGTAAGTGTCTGATTCAGAATCTAATGCTTCTGAAGATGAAAACTGAAAGCAATAGTGCCTGCAGAGGTGACTTCCCAGGATCCAGTTGAAGTTGCTGCGAAGAATGTGGAAGAGCACAAGTGTCAGGCCTTTGGCAGCTGAATTTCAGGGTCTTACTCCAGAGGAGAAAGATCTAGACGAGTTAGCTGCACCTTGGAAGTCTGGTTTAAATCCAAAGCTGGAAAAGCCGGATGAACATTGTGCAGTGGGACATCTACCTCCTGGATACTCTTAACTTCATGGGCTTGTTTTTAACATCTATTGTCTGTTATTATAGTGCCTGAAGTCAGTTAGTGATTGCTGAAATTACAGAATTGATTATAAGGTCTGTGGATATGCTGGGTGAAACCTATGGCTGTATTGGAGGAATGTGTTTTTATCCAGCTTAGGTAATTTTATAGGTCAAGATCTTGTACCAATATACAGTTGTTATCTATGCAAGCCTAAGTCTACCTTAAATGTTGGTTTCTTTATTCAGGTGTTACTATAGTAGTACAAATAGTAGTACTTTCCCAAGTTATGGTAAAACATGTAAATAAACATGAAAAGAATGGCTAAATAGTGTGACTTATTCAGGGTTCATGTAGAGTTAGTACAGGGATGCTCCAAATGCGTTTCCATGTAACGTTCACCAAGTTGTAACCAATATGTGCCAAGTCTTACAGTTTTGGAAGAGCTGTATTTAAAATGTGAGGGTTTCTTTTTTCTTGCCAGAAGGGAATGCTGTTACTGGGAGTTTCTATAGCAACATTCTATAGACCTGTCCTTGGCTGCATCGATCTGGGTGGATCTGTCTGAAGCTGTATGGCTTCCTGTCTTAAATATACTCATCTTTTGGTTTTCAAGAAAGTAAGAGATACTGCTCATCATTATGAAGTCTGTCAATCTTAAATATGACTTGTCAGTTAGTTTTGAAATTGGAGTTGTTAAAACTTCTTTCAGAAACATATGCATTGTGGAAGTTTAAAAGTACACATTTAAAAACACTAATGTCTGTGAAAGGAGAAGACTGCTGCTTCTCCCTACAAAGCAGTAACCATTCTTAAAAACTATTATAATATTTCAGAGATACTAAATTTAAGGAAAATAATATTGACTGGAAATTGGATTTGCTAATGTTTTTATTTCAAGTATTGTTGGTGAATCAAGGGATAGTCTTTGCCTTTGCCTACTTAAAGAATTCCCATTCTCTGTGTTCTTCACAGACAATGAAGTCTCTCTGGTCTTTTTTGTAGCCTGTTACTGTACCCTTAGTTGACAGTAGAAGAACATCTGCATGTAGTGGCACAGTAAGGTGTCAGAGTGGAAGAGGGCTGCCATGAAGCTGTTGCCTTTGTGCACTGAAATGAGTGTGGAACTATTTCCTACTGTCCGTGTTTTTAATTATAAAAAGGTGCATTTTGAATACTTGCTAATATTTCCTTTCTGAAGCCTGTGAAGAACTGAAAGTGTGTCAGAATCCACAGGGCAAATAAATGTTTAGTGTGTGGAAGGAACACTTAGAGAAGGTAAGGCCATTGTGTTAGAAGGAGCAAAATGAGTGTTTTGTTCATTAGGCTGAAGCTTAGGGAGTGTGTCACAGAATCTGCCTTAAACCATTGAATCAGCAATGGCGAAAGTGAATCTTAACAAATTGCCGTGGTGGGTTTGTATTCACCTAACAACACATCCTTCAGGTTCTCTAGACCTTTTGATTGTCATGTGCAGCTTCCTGCTTAAAGCTGTGCCAGAGGAATGAGCTTTGCTAAGTGGAATATCAGTTCTTAGAAATATGTCCTGAGTCTAGGAACCTGTGTCATGAGAAGTTTGTGGAAAGAACTCTGTAAGTTGAAAAAACTCTGTAAGTTAAGGTTTAGTAAAACCTGTACCCGATTCTTCACCGTTCTACGTCATTCCAAAATGAACCATTGCAAACTGTGATCTGGTTGCTTTCCAGAAATGTCACAAGATGTAGCTAGAGGGGAGCTCAATTTTTAGGGTTAGTAGCGTGTTCTGTGTTTAAGGAGTTCAAAGGACTGCCAGACAACTTTCAGAAGGGAATGGAGCTGACTGACTTAAGAGGTGTGTGTTAGAGATAGCTGATCTTTGTTTCACAAATGGCAAAATTATCGGGATTTTTCTTTCTAAATGGAATTGGTGAACATTTTCAGCTAAAGGAAAAAGGGCTATGCATGTGTGGGAGAATTCCAAAGATGTCAAAACACTTTGTCAACACTTTGAAAGTGTTGCTTCAGAAATGTCTTTGGAGATGCTTTCTAACTGTAATGCTTTCTAGCACTTGTTGGTTGCATATGTGAAATAAAATGGATTTGCTTTTGTTACTTTTGTGAAAATAATTAAAAGAGTGGTAATATAAATTAACATCTTAAGTTTCACATTTGTAATATTTTAGGCATGAAAAAATTATCAGCTATATCTCAGCTGGGGGTGGTATGCAAGTTAATATACCACAAAGTATTGCTGTAAAGGGTGCTAGCTAAGTATATGATCCTACCCTATGATAAATGTGAGCTAATTATCTGCCCTTGAGGGGTACAGTAAGGAGCTTCACATTTGCTTAAGGGGAAGGAACTAACATATGGGCAGTTACTACAGAGTCATACTTTTCACTGTAATTGAACTTGGGGTAAATTGTTAATCTACTGTTGCCTTTATTTGCAGTTGGTGTGTTTTTGGCTCTGTGCCTGAAGTTAGTGCAAGTCTTTGAACTGCACACCAGATAAGACTGTGTAACAGTTTTTGCCTTTTTTTTTTATTGGAATGAATTATAATTGGTTGATATACTTGCTTATGACTCTCTTCTTTTATTGCTTTAATCCTTTGATTCTCCTTCTAGCTATGACTTACAGTTCTTCTGAAAACATTGAACTCAAACATTCTTTCTTTTTTTCTTTTTGCTCTATGGTACTTACTGAAATTTAGAATGAGTAAAATAATTTTACTATTACTGTTAACCACTATCCAAACTCCATGAAGGAAAATATATAAATCTCTCTATTAAGCTGGTTTACAACAGGATTAGTATCTTGGAGAATCATAATAAGTCTTCAATAATGCGGTTCTTCAGTATACTACAAAGATGCAAACCTAAAACAGCCTTGTGGCAATTAGGTGTAGGCCTTGATACAGTTTGGATTATAATTTGGCTAGTAAATTCCAGCTTGAAAGGAAACAGCAGAGAACTCAATGTTTGCATCTCAGTCAAAAGAACTTTAAATCAAAAAACAATTAAGAGAAGCCTGTTGGAGGTGGCAGGGATTCAGTCAAATTTTTCTGCTGTTCAGAAACGCTTTGGGTGAGACGTAACAAAAGAGTCTCTAATATCTCTCTTGGCTACTCTAGCATGTGTCAGTGAGGGTGGTGGATTATGTTCTGGTGGCATCTCCTCCTTTCCCCCACCTCAGTTTTCATCAATGCACAGTAGACTTTCCAGTTTTGCTCTGAGCATAACACTAGGAGGGAGGGGACCTTTGTGTTGTAATAAAAGACCTGTCATTAACAGGAGGGCAGTTTATTAGTATTGCCACTGTGGTCCTATGGTTTTTATATGGTTCTTGAACCTGCAGGGAGTGATGAGTTTCTTGCTTCTGTTTTGACTTTGGTTTTTTTTTTTTTTTTCCTTTACTTTCCTGTTTAAGAAAATAAAATAAACTTGTGTGCTTCTAGTAGGAATGTTGAAAATATGATTAATTTTAAAGGCTTTGTTGTAACTGCATCTAGGCTGTCAGTCATGCTGGAGGTAATCCTGCTGCCATCTTCTATTACCTTGGTCATACAAAAGAATGAACCTGTCTTTTCAATTGTTGTCGCTTCAGTTGATGTCAAGATGTCACCTGTGATTCTGTATTTTGAAAACTTTATTTTAATGGATTGTGAACTAATATGAAAATAGTCAAATACTTGTATGACAGGTGTGGAATATCTCTTGTTATAGAGGAGAATGTAATCTAAGTAATGTCACTAGTAAAGGAATCTGTTCCATGACATAAGATACCATTTGAATCTTCTATATGCCGCATAAATATTGCCTGTTGGTTTATCACTGTTATATTATCACAGTTAGCCACATTTAGTGCGTGAGTGGAATGTGAATTTGTTTCACATACAGCTAACTGGTAATCTAGATAAAGAAAAAATTAATTGTACTGTAAATTAAAATTACTGTGAATTTATAGTTTTTCCCTTTCATATTTGATACATTTCAGTTCTTGGGAACAGGTCTTTAATGCTGACATAAAACCTAGTTAGCTAGTACGATCTGTCAACTGATGGTTTTGTTCTGTGGTAGGTGGTGAATTTACATAAAATTAAGTAGCTTTAAGTCCAAAAAGGAACTCTTAAACACTTTATGTATCAGTCCAGGACTGGTGAATTGTCTGTGGCTCAGCAGGCAAAGTGCAGTAGCCTGATCATTGTTTTTCTTTCTACCCTCTGGACTTTCATTTATTTTTCCCTGTAAACTTTGATTTTTTATTATTATTATTATTATTTGAAGTTATATAGAATACAAATAGTATATTATAGTATGTCTTAGTATACTGATAGTATATTATATAGTGGAATACTAATCAGCACAACCACACTGGCAATGTGTGCTTTCAGAGTGCCAGAGCAGGTGAGAAACTAGAGGAAGACAGCCTTGGGAATAAGAGGTTTATAACGAGTCAAACATGCAACTTCATGTTTGCCATTAATACAGGGTAGACTCATACCTCTCCAAAGATGCAAACTTCAGATTTGAAAAACTGGCTTAGAACCACAAAGTGGCTTAGTTTTAGAGAGGCTGGACACTTAGATTGGATTAACATTTATGTGTTTGGAACAGTGTAAAACACTGAGTGTTTTGGATGGCAGTTCTGTCAGCCAGCTGTAACAGAGGTTTTCCTGGCTTAGATTACATCACTTGTCTATAAGTAAGTGGCGGGAGGTATTTTTAGTGTTTTGTACTGGGTCTAAGGAGGAATAGTCTTTAAATTCCTTACATTTGCCAAAATCTTATTTTAGTTTCAGGCTGGTATCTTGTTACATTCTGAATAAAAATGAGGACAGAGAATAAGTATTAGTAGCACAAGAAGGAATAGTTTTTCTTTCTGATCAAACAAAATATGATTCTTGTCCTTAACACAGTCTGACAACCAAAAAGTGTTGTCCTGGCCAGCAGTTCTCTCAAATTTCATTTGTCTGTCATCAATTGAGGTAGCTGTTCCAGGCACTCTAGAGCAAAGCCTCTCTGCCCTTGGGTAATGTAAAAAGCTGCAGCATCCCATTTAATCAACTTTGGACTCAGTTTCATAAAAGAAAGGACAGCAACTCCATCATCACCTGAAAACGGAAATTCACTTTGTGCACTTTTCAGGAGTACTCTGTTTTGACCTACATTTCCCTGGTTCAGTTGATAGAATTGGCACTGCTTATGATAACACAGGGTGTTTTGAAGATTCCCCCCAGTCCCATGTTTACAATGGCTGTGTTCAGTAAGGTACGCCTCGGACGCAGTAGCGACCCCCGCTAGGAATGGCAATTGGTACTGTTGATATTCAGCAGTTAAGCAGCACTGTAGAACATTGAACAGAGAATTCCCAACAACAGGTCTCTACATTAAAATGTTCTACGCAAACAGCCCTGGCCAAACAACACCTACTTTGAATAAATTAGCAAAGAGGATAATGTTGCAAAAGGAGAATATGACTGTCTGATGTCATCCCTTTGAGCAGAAATGATGATCTTTAATATATAGGTTATCCTGGTGTTGCAGGCATTGCTGCTTTAGAATCAATTATTATTAGCATTAATTACCATTAATGTGGTAAGTAAATTAGCAGTACATAATTGTGGTGTATGCAACAGGCAGACATTTTGGAAACAGCTATGCTGCTTTCTTTATTGAGTGGAAAAATTTTCTTATACCAATGTTTGCTGCAGAAGAGTAGTTTCAGAAATGTGACAGAGCATTTCTGGCATATGTGTGATGTCCCCACATTTAACTTGCTTAGTGTGGTGTTATTTTCCTTTGATTAGTTCATTTTACACTTTGTGATGGTGATTGGAATTATCTGAGACGAAGGAGACTGGGAAAAGAGGGTGAAGAAGAAAGAATATTGCAGAAGTCACTGTTATCCAGTAGAAATCAAAGGCTGATCTTCGCTTTGCCCTGCTTGTGTTCTCGTGATTTGGCTGCCTCTAGCAGGATTTATGAATCTAGCTCAGTTGGCTTTGCATGGATAAAACTCCTCTTCAGTATTACGAATTTCTTTCTTCATTCACAAACAAATGCTTTGTTTTAGGTAACGGCAGTTAGCATGGAGGACTTAAAGTCAAGTCTTGGTCTCTGTCTTTCTGAATAGTAAAAGCCAAACAGTGAGGCACTACAACTCCGAGATACGTTTGTATTTAAGTCTTTGCATATTGGAGATCTGGTCCTATCTCCCATGTAACATTGTAGATGCCTAGTGTAGTGAAACTTGAGACCGAAACAGCTTGCCATAGAGATGCTGATGGATATTAGCTTTCATGAAGCAGTCAGAAATTGGGTGACAGAAATCACAAACACTGTGTCTTTTTATATGCTGCCAACTTTGGAAAAACAAACATCCCCCACAGATATTTGTGATTAGAAAATGTGTCATGGGTTAGGAGCAGATATATTTGAGTGTTTCCATGTTCCGAGTAAAACATCACCAGATACCTTATGTTTGAATATGTTAAACCAACTTATGATTATGACTTTTGTATTTGGGAATGCAGAAGAGAAGTCTGAGGATATAAGGAGCTTCCCCCCAGATCTCTCTCTTTCAATTTGAGCAATTTACTTAGGGAACAGATGAATTCAGGTCCCTTTATTTCAAGTGAAGAGTCTGGTCTTCCCTGAAAACACGTGGAATTTGATGAAGGGGCTGAGTAAATAATACCTATCATTTCTTTACATCGCTTAATAGGTGGCCAGTAGAGCTCCTTAGGCTTAGATCAAAAGCTATATAGCAATCTGGAAAGCTGTTTATGAAGGGTCCATGTTATTTACACTGTGTTTCTGATGAGTTGTGCTGACTTATCTGAGGTAACGGTCCAGCAGGGATGGAGCAATTCCTTCTTCTGTTAACAGTAAACCTTTGGCTGCGTAATAGATGTTAGATTCATTTCCACCGTTACTTCCATTTAAAAGATTCTCTGCAGCAGAGATAAAATGATAAATTAGAAAGCTGAGTTAAAAACCAAATAAGCCTGAAACACAGAATCATACTGTGATGATTTGCCAGTCATCTTTCATCGTGTAGTCATGTAGCTTCTTCTCAAAATCAAGGTATTGTGGTACATTTCATAAATGTTTTAGAAGTTTTTGATTTTAGGGAACTTATCTAGAGAAGATTTCGGAGGAAGCTGTTTATGTGTGAGTGATGAATAGATCTATCTATCGATACATATGATACATGCTGTAAGGGCCTTCTCATTTGGAGCACCTCCTCTGTTTCAAAGGATTTCACTGCTTTGCAAAGCTTTAAATTCTGCTCAGCATTCAGTTTCCTACCTGGCTGGTGAGCTATTATTTGCTGACTCATTTGGTTTGATCACACATGATGTGCTTCCTAGAAAAATATTTAAGGTTTGGTTTAATGGATAAGCAAATGTTTCGAAGATTGCACAGGTTGTCACAGTTTTGGAGTTTGAGACAGAAAATCTATTTCTGAGGCCATAACAAATCACACAGTGGTGCTTATTACAGAACCTTTGGGGTATATAATTACTCTCTCTGTTACGGATGTCAGAAAAGGTGATGAAAAGATTATTTTTAAACTGAGCTCACACTTAACCCTGATGATAGATTATTAAAAAGCTGATGTTGTTTCCTGGCAGGAATAATTTGGCAGGGGTCCATTTGCCCTCCACGTTTTGCGCAGTCTGGTAGAATTACCGCAAAAATTGACTGGACGGGGAGCCTATCACAGTGCCCCTCTGAGAGGGAATTTGTACAATGAGCAGCTGCCATTAAAAGCAGAAAAGCCTGATGTTTCCTGAGGATCAGAACCCACCTTCCATTGGCATTGCAGTGATCCTGGCTGTTGGTGTAGAGCACTGTGGCTGTAGGAGCTTTCTCCTTGTGCTGGGAAGGTCTCCGCTGGTGCTAGGCTTGTTTCATGGTGCTCTCAGTATCCTGCCTCTTCCTTGGCTCATGAAGCATGTGGTAGGGGGAAGAAAAACTGCACTTAACTCACTGAAATGAGTGTCTGCATGTCTGCACAGATGATATGAGATGGGGTCTTGAAGCTGTTCTGCCCGATGCCAGAATAGACTCCCAAATCTCTGCCCTGGCTTGGGGAAGAGAGGGAGGTAGCTTCACAGCCTTTGACTGATTGCAATTTAGCAAGGTGCAACGGGCATGATTGTATTTGGCTGAGTGAGGCCCATTAATGTATACCTACTTCAAAAAGGTTAAACATAAAAATGTTTATTTGATGTCACGTATCTACTGTTGTAGATGTTGGTGTTCTCTTATCAATTGCATTCTCTATCCCATTAATACTAACACTGCAATCTTGACCGCTGCTGCAAAAGTTGAGCTGAGTTCTTTCAATTTTGTGTCTTACTGCAGCATTGGTGAGATGGGAAGTATTGCTTGCGCAGCCTCTTCATCACTAGTAGGGTTGCATGATTGTAATTAGATTTTTTTGGTAATATATTGCACAAGAAGTAATAAAACTATCTATGTTTCAGTTTAGCCGCGTTGTGTCTTCAGGGCTTCTGAAGAATATGAAGTTATAAACTGATTTTCATCAAACAAGCATGACTGTGAATACTGTCTGGGAGAGAGTCTACAGCTGAAAAAAACAAGAGAGTTGTGTTTCAGTTCAAGTTAATGTTTTTGCAACCATCATCCCACAAACCCACTCCTGAGGTATTAACACTTCAAAAGTTAAAATTTTAGGCATACTGAACCTTTTGTTTAAGCCCTTTTGCTTACAATTGTCTTAATGTTTTTAGTTTCTATGGGTTAGATGCAAATCAAATACCATTTCTGTGTCTGTTAGCTAAAATGAACCTTTCATATGAAAGGCTTTTGCTTTCATTACAGACCTAGAGCTTTAATAGTTAGAGAACTGGAATTACAGTTGTTTGTCTTTTGCTCATCCATTTACAATTGCCACTTGAATGTTAATGAGAAAGAACTAGATTGTTTCTTGAAAGGCAGATTTTACTTGATTGCAAACATGCATATAGTGGGCAATACTCAATTTCCCCTACTTTAGCTCGTTTGCACTAGCACTGATGGATAATCCGTCATTAGCTTTTGTTGCAAAATGTGAATTTGTTATTAAAATGGTAACAGTGGAAGGGCTTTGAAGGACTTTGCCTGCTAAAGTTTGTCTTGTGCAAGAAACAAGCAAAAAAGACAAGACCCCTATGACAATGCAAATTGTACTGTAAATATTTTGAGGTGGTATTTTTTTTTTATTCCTAGACTGATCACAAGGATCTGGTAAGCAAATATGTAAAATTTAGCTTTTGTTTTTCGTGTTTTTTGTGAACACCGATTTATACTGTGATTTCTATTACTTGCAGTCCATAATAAAAGATTTGTCTATACATTGTTCAGTAAATTGCTGTAGAGAAAGTCGCAAGTGGTGACTTACAGTTGAAAGTGTCTCAGAATTTATATTCTGTAGCAATTTCTTATTTGATCATATAATGTATTTTTAGTGCTTTATTAAATTTAGTCTATAAAAATTATTTCTCTTATATTTGGGTTTGTGAAGTAGTAACAGGAGGAGAAAGTACAATTTCCCTGCCCCGCCCCCTCCCCCCCC
>Ga0181612_140708_pt1 | contig 12814 bp, 10 predicted proteins | sample HoacroProtozoa21_FD_119630 | JGI IMG/M metagenome (GOLD analysis project Ga0181612, IMG submission 119630) | Hoatzin crop microbial communities from Cojedes, Venezuel. Combined Assembly of Gp0051906, Gp0051904, Gp0051908 | reverse complement strand
GGTAAGTGATCTCCCTGTTTTTATCTCAGTCCATGAGCTTTTCCATCTTATTTTCTCCCCCTGTCCTGTTCAGCAAGGGAGCTGAGAAAGCAGCTGGGTGGGCATCTGGCAGCCAGCCAAGGTCAACCCACCACAGCTTCCTGCTAAAAATCTCTACAAGATATTATGAAATTACATAAACAAAGGAGAAAGCTTGTAGATGAAACTTTTGAGGTACTTTACAATACAAAGAGTGGAAAGAGGGCACGAAGTTTCCCACAGAAATGAAACGAGTGGCTGGACAGCAATTGTATTAGCAGAGGAGGCATCTGGATACACAATTTATCTTCCAGTCACAGATGTAAGGAAGGTCCATCTGCAATAGGAGAAAAGCTCTGTCTGGCTCAGGGCAAGAAGATGGAAGCTGAGCATACCTGCTATTGTTTGTATCTTTAATCTCTTTTTGTCCATTTTTTCACGTAGAGCACCAGCAACTGGAACTTCAGCAGGATTTAAATGGCACACAACAGCAAAATAGTTCTCCAGTGCCAGCAGAGCCCATATGTATTTATTTCTATATTTACATTTCTTTGTGTTCCAAATTGACAGTGATCCTGCCCTCTTTTACTCTAAATGCGTGGAGTGCACACAGTTTCATGGGTTTTGAGACAAAGAAAGCCTGTGAGATCATTTGGTCAAACACCCTGCAACCGTAGTCGTCATTTCACCCGGCGATGAGCCCAAGGGAGGGTGCACCCCTGCTGGGCTGGCACGGGCGGCATGGGGAGCGTGGCCATCCAGCAAGGTGCAGCAGAAGTCAAGGTTATGCGTCCCAATTTACAAGTATGTGAGAGCCAGTTTGTGCTACTGGTGTGTCAGCAATAACAGGTTTTGCTCCGTTTCCATAAATGATCCATTAATTTGGTGAAGCACCATAAATGAGCACATACAACAGCGCATGGGAATTCGGACGAGGTGATGCTAGCCCCAGCGCTGCCAGCAGCAGTCTCATTCCACCACCTTTCATTTGTCTCTCAAAAATATTCATTACCTCCACTTCCAGTTCAACTAATGTCAAAGGATTACGTTTGGCGTCCTTGGGTAAAGGCTGCTATGCGAGCACTGCTATTAACGGCTGCAGCTTTCAAGAATGATGCTAACACATCTTTAGCTATCCGGCATTCAAACTCAGCTGGCATCCTTCATGAATAATTGGAAACCTCCCCACTGCACTGTCTTTAAACTCATAGTTTAACCATCATATTACATCTTCTGAAATAAGGCAAGATTTTGTAGAATAAATATTGCTACACAAACGGACCACTGTTTTGTTTTCTTAGCATCCAATACAGGCCAGCCTGCTAGGAGGAAACATTTCTACAGCCTTGGACTGCATGAGAAGCTCTTTCTTAATCTAAAAATGTCTGTGACCATGCCTGAACAGTTCAGCAGGTCACCTGTGGACAGCCAGTGTTAGGGGCAGAGTCAGCCTCTTCTTGCTTTTAGGTACAGGCAGCCCCCTGCTACCTCTCCCTACCCAGCAGGTCCTGCCCTGCCAGCCCCCAGCCCACCTCCCCACCGCAGGGTAACACAGTCTTTCAACCCTGCTTCGCAACAGAAATGCCCTGTTTCCCATGTTTTTGAATCCGACAAGTCGGTGGCCCGCTTCGACTTGCAGAGCTCAGCGTTTCCATCACAGATGTGGTGGCAACAAGGAGCAGCCTGCACAGCACTGACGCATGCTGACAGGAGGCTTGCATAGATCAGTAGTAATTAGAAGCAAATCGCAATTAAAATCTAAGCAAATCAGAAGCAAAAGAGACTCAGAAGAGGGACCCAGTGATTCATACTTCAAAATCAGAGTAATCAAAGCCATTATGAGCCCAACCATACAGAGGGGAACTACAAGGCATGCACTGTTTTATTAACTCCTTATCAACTTGGCTGTCTAATCAGCACTTTACATTTGTGGCATAGGGAGTTGTGAAAAAAATTACAGAACCTTGAGGCATTACTGCCCTGATGAAAGAAACCCGTATATATCCTCTGGAGAACAAGGCTTAAGTAGCAGTGCCTCTAATAGGAGCCTCATTCAGACAGATAAGCTCAGGATTTTACCAGTGAAGCTCCAGACACTGGAAATTTTAATATAAATCAAAAGCTAAGTGATGTGGGAGTTTTAAAGTTACAATTACATGTTTGAATAGTATTAATATTGTAGGAGGTAAACACAAACAAAAACTAAGATACTTTTCTTGTGTCTGTGCTGGATGCCAATTTTAACATTGCTATAAGGTAAGAATATATATGAAAGGCAGTTCATATTACAAAGCTTAAGAGAGCATCTTCAGAAGGCGAAACAAGCTATAAAAGATCTACTACGATTTTTTAAATATACTTTCTTCTCTGTGCATTAAATAATAATTTCTACTTCACTTATGAATCAGAGCGCTTCCAACATCACCGCTGCATGCGCATCGGAACGGCTTCCAGCTTGCCAAATCCCAATCCAAGTTGCGCTTGGCAAAAACACACCCACGCTGCTTCATAGCCTGACTGTGCTTGTAATTATATTTATTTAAGACTACTTCAACAAGCCAGAAAAACACGCGGGGCGGAAGGGGAGGGAAGATGCGCCTACCGTACCAGCGGGTCTTTTTTCTCCATGACTGAAGCTCGACGTGGACGCTTCGCTTCGGCCTGGCGCCGGCAGCGGGTCCCGGCTGCTGCCCTTTCCCCGGGGAGGCGGCGGGCGGCCCTGGCCTGGGGCTGGCTCCCGGGGGCTGCCTGGCCGCCCTGGGCCGGGGCTCCCCGTGCCGCGGGGCTGAAGTCAGGGTGCCAGCTGCCCCGGCCGGACAATGGCTCCATTGGGAGACAGCTGGGGGACAAAGGCGCTGCTTTCAGGAACGGTTTTATATGCACGCATGTGACCTTTGCCTGAAGCCACTCTATGGAAAGCGTCCCTGGCCTGAAGCTCTGCTTTCAGACGCGGTGCTCGGAGGCGCTTGCTTAATCTGCCCTTTTTCTTCTTTTTTTTTTTTTTTTTTTGCCACAGATGCCTCAGGAGAGGTCATGTGCAGATAACAAGGTGGTGCTGAGCTCTTTCTGATCATTTAATCGAGCTATTCAGTAATGGATAGGATTATTTTCTTCACTTTTCAAAGTCCTTCACCAGAATCTAAGAACTGGAATGCTTTCATCTGCTTTTTAGCAATTTAACTACAAAACCAGAGTACCCTAACTTCCAATCCCATCTCCTGAGCCAGCCCACAAGCTGCTTCCAAGCTCTGGCCACCTTTGCTAGAGTGCGTATAGGTTTAAATCTATGCATCCAGATCACAACAGAAGAGCCTTTGGATTTTTAGTGGATTGGAGCATCTTTTTTATTTATTGTGACTGTGATTTGTAAGTATTGTGAAGGCTTCCTACTTGACTGGATATAAAACAGAAGCTGTCAATACACAGCACACATGAAACCCAACTATCGCTCTAGCTAGGCTGGAGGTGGGGGCATGAAGATGGAGTTTATCATCCTCACATTTGGATACCATAGCAAAGGCTGCAGCTGAAAGGGAGGTCCCTCAGAGCGATTCTTCGTTAGGTTGTAGGGAAAGGGAATAGCAGTGTGCCTCTTTAAAGTTTGCCAACATTTTCCTTCACAAGATCTTGATTTTCACTCATTATTGCTCTGATAAACTCACATTTGCACTGACCACCTTTGTTCTGGAAAGAGTGGGGGTTTTAATGTATTTTTAATTTAAGGTAAAATATGCCAAACATTTCTGAGATTAAACCAAAGGGTGCATACTTTGCTATAGTGATGTTAAACAAAATTCTCTGCCCTTTCTATAAACAGATCTCAGGCTTACATACCCTAGAGCAACAGATTGGATTTTGGGGGCTGGGGAAGAATGGCCTTTGTTAAGTGAATACATTCATCCATCCTTATGAAATTCCATCCACATTTGGTTAAGTTATAAATCTTTAAAAGATCTTTGTGTATGCCCTGCACTGCGTGCTACTTGCTCACACTTTTCGGATGAGCTCTCTGAAGATCATCCTTGCTGGGTGTGTTTGAGCCCCTTGCAGACCATGGGTCACACTGTAGGTTTATTTCAAGGGAAAGGAGTTTTAAGAGGTGCTCACAGTCACAGCGGGATCCAGGAGTGTGGTTGCGTCCATCCATCTATCATACACAAAATTCTCTGCCCTTTCTATAAACCAATCTCAGGCTTACACACCCTAGAGCAACCCTCTAGCGCAGCTGCACGCAGAGCCCACGTCTCTCCTGTACAAAGTGTGTGCTTGCGCATGCTGGGGAAGGGATTCCTTGTCCTGAAATAAATCCTGCCCCATCCCCCAGACAAAATCAAACCTCGTTGTGAAGTCTCCCCATGGACTCCCCATCTGTCCTCCCTGCTCCCTACAGTCCCTTCCCTCACCATCAGTCCTTCAAGAGAAGGAATGTTGAAGAGGAGGATAAAATCAAAGCTTTGAGGAGCTGCTGAATAGGTGGTGAGTCCTGTATCGTGATGAAACAGGGCTGCTGTTGGAAAGAGAGGCTGGAGTACATGATAACGCACAGAGACGGACAAATTTCAGTTGTTTTATTTAGAAATCTTAAAATATGATGTCAGTATTTTTGCATGTCAGATCAAATAATTTTAGATAAAAATCCAGTTAGAGTTATAGAAGTACTAAATGTAAGTATTTTTTTTTAAATATAGATTCTACAATGTCTAGAAGCAAAATATTTGAGCATCTTAACACAAGGGAGCAAAAAAAGTATGGAAGAAGAAACAAACTAGCGAACTCACAGAAGATGTCTCCACCTCATAACAGGCTGTTCCCAGCATTGTACTCCCTAATACTTGTTTGAATTCCATTTGAAAGAGCATGCCTCTTACTTCCCCTAGAAGCTAGTGTGCAGCCTGCAAGGCTGTTGGCAATTTTTTTACCCTTTCATCCTCATCTGACTTTAATATAATTTTACATTTTATTAATATCAGCTTATCAATTCTAATTATTTGTTGCCCCAGAAAACCACATCAGTTCTAGACTAGAGGGGCTTAAATTAATTGTTACAAGTGTTTGGCTGAATAAAGACATATTTACATAACAAATGCAACAATTTCTCCACATTTACAGAGTTTACATATTATCAGTGTTTGGAAACAAGTACAAGCTTCCCCATTCAGTCTCCTTTCAGCACGGTTAGCAGGAACCAGCATGATTTAGCATGATTATTCGTAGTCATCGAAATATGAAATATCATTCATATTCACCAAAAAATATTTTGGTAGGTATTTACCCCTGTTTAACACCACAACATTCTTAGTTATATGGCTATCGACTTGTTTGATTCACGCTCGGTTAGGATAAATCTTAGCAAACTCTGTCTCACTCCACACTAACTCCAGCTATTTGGCAAAACAGACGCTGCTGTCTCTGGACGTTGTGGGGAGCGGTGGGCCTTGCTTTAGATAACGCTTCGTCAGAACTGACACACACCAACCAGCACAGTTCAAGCGGGGTCAGTGGCCCCGGGGCAGCATGTGGCCAGAGGAGCCCTCAAAGCTGCAAGGGGAAGCCAGGGGCTGTCCTGAAGGGCCCAAAACGCACAGGAAGGGCTTTAGGAATGGATTTCTCCTCCTAAACACATCCTTTTTCTGCACGTACCTCTGAAGCGGTAGACTCCTTTGAGGGGGTCCGTGCAGTGGCACCACCACTCTTTTACAGACTGTGGCCATCACCGTGTTTTATCAGACATCCCTTCGCTGAGGTGTATCCCCAGGGAGCTATGACCAGAGCTGCCGGATCTGCTTTCTGGACTCGGCTTTAGGCAGCAGCGAGGCACAAGCTGCTCAGATCAGGGCAGGGCTGGACATGCACAGGAAGAGAGCTGCTGCACTTAGGAAATTTCCAGGTGTGGCAGGCAGCCACTTCCCATTTGAAGGAGCAGCTCAGCTTGACAGACAGCGGATTGCAAGTCTTGGATAAATAATTAAAAATCCACCAAAGTCCTATTTGAATCATGCAAAACATTCACTCTAATGAAAACCAAACCGACAAGTTTCCAGATACCCTAGGTTCAGAAATTAGCGTTCAGGAATTTGATTTTCCAACAAATGCACTGAGGAGAAGACCTACTGAGGGGTATAGTTTCACGATTTCATATGTAGCCCAGGCCAGGATGTACTGGAAGGTTAATGAAAACAATAAAAAATACTCTTTCAATGTTCAGAATTTAAGGAGATGACAGTGGGTGAGACTGAAATTCTGCAGCCGCATAGCAGAAAAGATTATATGGTCTCAGCTTTACAGCAGCTGTTCTCCTCCTCACAATCAGAAATTTGAACATCTCTTGATCTTCTGCAATCAGAGGGAGTATCTATATTCTTAAATCAGGCCACACACTGAGCACCTATATATGAATTTCCGGAGCTAACATTAAGATCCTATTTTTAAAAACTGTGTGTATAGATGCCCCTGCCTGCTAGAAATAAAGACCTTTCTAACATTATTCCTTTTAATCACTTCATCTTCTGCATTCGTTTTTAAACAGTATTGTTGCAAATACATTCCTCAGAAAATTATAGTGGCAGTTCAATACGGCAGGGGTAGTACAGCGCTAAAATTGACCGTAAGGAAGAGCTCTTCAAAAAAATCACACTGTAGATAGTCACGAATAAAAGAAGATTGTGACTTACAAGAAATATACAACCCCTCCTCCTGCTAATCTTTTCCATATTTGATGATTGAGCGTGAATTACAGCTGAAAAATATCCCGGGGGATTACTTAATATGCTGCCCAATCCAGCCATCCACCCCCTGCAAAGCACAGCCTCATGCGGTTTTGCTTCATTAGGAGTTTCTCTGCAGCTCCAATGTCCCAGCTCAGTTTCACCTCCTGCAAACAGGTCTGAGCATGAAGAAACGGCTTCTGTGGCCAGAACTGTGCAGAAGTATGTAATTCTGTACAAGCATAATTGCATGAGCTGAGCTAATGGAAAAAACATACTTTGTCCGGCTACCTTCGAGGCATGGTTGGAGTTACCCCTCCTGAAGTCTGAATGGATGATGTGGTCCTGGTATCTCTGGCTTTGCTTTGACACATTTTCCTTTTCTTAACCCTTAGTTTACAGTATTTGGGCTGGATAACAGTTTTGCTCTAACTCCAAACGTTTACCGCTTCTATTCAACAACATTTTTCCTGCCATGAAATGTTGTTTTATTTCCACTGGACTTTACCCATCAGTGGGGATGTTGTGGCATCTTTTATCCTCAGTTAATATAAAAGCATACATCATAGAATCATAGAACGGTTTGAGTTGGAAGGGACCCTATAGATCATCTAGTTCCAACTTTGAATTGTCATCAGACCCAGAAATTCTGAAGATCCTCTGACAAAAGATTAATCCTCTGCTCTTAAGCTCTGCTAACCACAGTATTCCAGGCTACGAGCAGCTATAATACAGCACAGGTTTACAACCCTGCACCAGCAGGATCCACTTCTTCGAGGGTACCTGCCACGGGGAGCTTGGGACGGGCGAGAAGTGGTCATAAACTGGAGTTGTGGGTAAACCTCTACACGGAGACAAAGCGTGGATATGTGAAGAATCATAAAGATTGTAAACTAAAGCTCAGTTCTCCCTGACCAGCATGAGAAGGATCTGCATGGGCTGAAGGCTTCCTCTGAGAGAGCACGAACTTGCTGAGACAGTTTAAAGCTCATCGCTTGGGCCGTCGCGCAGGGTGCTCCAGATCCTGGATAAGGCCAGAGAAGGGCCACAGGGGAGAGCAGCGTACTGCCAGCACCAGGCAAGATTCTGCTGCTTGACTTGAGGGCTGACACCACGACTCCTCTATTTTCCATATCACTAAAACGTTGCATCCTACAACTCCTGTCCCTCTCTTCTGCTGGCTTGCTTGCCCTAAGCCAATCGCTATGCCCTACCCCAAACAACATCTCTGTAATCTCACGCAGATACAGCTCCACCTCATTTTGAAGTTCCTGGTCCTGTACAGTACAGTATGTTCCTGGTCCTGTACAGTATGTCAGATTCCACACTCTGAACAAGACGTACAAATGTCTTAAAGGAAACAGTAACTCACGGATTGTAACTGGGGACCAAGTTAAAAAAATCTTTCAAGAAATTTGGCATACATATGCCCCAAAAGGGAACACCACAATTTTTAAGGCCGCTCTTACCTGCTACAGCAAACCCCGTGTTGAAAGCCAGCTGTAAATGTTTGGAGAGATATAGTACCAGGAATAAGGGATATATAGATAAAATCTTAAAAACTGATGAACCAATATGATAGCTACAAACTCCCCACAAACTGTGGCCTTTTCACCAAAGAGCAATGCACCAGATAACACCGATCTGTAGGTGAGAGTAGCCAACAAACACAGCCACAAATATGACCAACACAGCCTAGAGAACTGGGAAGTCAGGAAACTCCAGAGGATGGGGCGACGATGACTTCCAAGGGGTCCTGCTGCAGGACAGGGTTTGGATGCACAGCTGAATTTGCAGGTCACACAACAATACCAGCCTTTGAATTACGACGACCACCCACCAGCAAGGAGATGTTGGTCCAACAGCTGTGGCATGGCTTGGGTTGTTTGTGCAGCATTTTTAATTAAAGAACAGCAGGTTGTCCACCATTACTGCAGTGTCTGGCTTCCATGAAGCCCTGGATTTTCATCTTCCTGAAAATAAAGTTATAATCTGGAGAGAACATAAACATTTCAGTCTTTTGGGTGTTGGGGAAATGGGTTGATGTTTTTTTTTTCAGGAAAAAAAAAGAATTTTAATTCTCATGACCTACAATTGGGGTATAAAAGTTAATTCAAGTGCATGAACAATTCATCCTTGCATTTCCAAGTATTTTGACTGAAAACCATAGAAAATCCACTGTGAAAGGAAGCACAAGCCCAACTGCAATGTGGATTAGGGCCTTCTGAGTGCTAGAATGAGCAGGTATTGATCATGGTGACAGCTGCTCCTGCACTGAAATGCACTCCGTTCTGGGGAAAAAACTGAGAGCAAACTGGCCTGTTTGGTTTTGGATGCTGCAGAGAGGAGCCGTTGTGCAGTGGAGGTTTGGGGGCTACACAAATGAGCTCTGACTGAATTTGACATATAGTTCTTTGAGACTTCAAAAATGACTCCAGTTTGTTCGCAAAGCTCAGTTTATATTCCTGCTTATAATTCGTCTTCTGCTTTTGATTCCTCACAACATCTGTGTCCTTTTTCCAGACCCCCCTGCATGGTTTTATTCACTAAAGCTTTCAGTGTTTTGTTTTTGTTCTAACGTTTTTGCCTTCTAAGTTGTTTTTATTATGATGTACACCACACTGAGTGCTCTGGCAGGCTGCGAGGGGTGTTTTCTAAGAAGAATAAATTATGGGCATTAATAAAACAAAGCACAGAGCTTTTGAACATTTGGCTTCAACGTGGAAGGATTCTCTTTCATATGAGAATCATGTTGAGGATTTATTTCCAGGGAGACTTTTTCTGTTATTAAGATCTAACAAAGCAGTATTTTACCGAAGGCTTTTTGTTTTTCTCTTGCCCGCTCTCTCACGGTTATTGCGAAGCTCTTCTGCTGTTTCTCACTTCACTGCAAGGTACCTACGTGCATATGAAAAGTACACTGTGCAGGGTGTGCTGTCCGGTTTTCAGCTGAGTGGGGGGAGGGCAGTTTTGGGGGTTTTGTTTGAGCTTCTTTTGTGGAGGGAGATTAAGGTAAGGATACGGAAACAGGGGCAAAGTAGTTCTTTAAAATAAATCCAGATCTCCCCTCCGTAAACACAGGCCAACCAAATACACAAATTATCGCAAATTGGTTGGCTGTGTTCATAACTGGGTTAGTGCTAAAAAACTAGAGCACTATAAGCATGAGTTACAACATCTATTTGGACCTCCTTGAAAAGTCTTCCTTTCAGTAGGCTCAGTCCTGCAACATAAGCAATTTAGCTCTCATGAGTAGTCCCATTGACTGAAAGCAGGGCCTGGATTTACGGGGTCACCTAAACCAACAGAAGAGTTCTGAATGCAACATTTTCCCATAAGTCACTTCCCATTATACCCTTTTGCCACCTGGACTCCATCTCCTTAAATCTGTTTTATTGGTCCCATATGCCTTTACTGAGCAAAGTGCTTGAGCTTTGATGGGATGGAAGGGAAGTAAGCGAGCACCAAACAGCTTTCCTGAACTGGTGCTGCAGCCGCGCTCCCGATTAATGCCTCCTTTCATATAGCTGCGTCCCCGCACTACACGCAGGGAACAGCCTCCCACTTGTAGTTCCCAAACACGCTGGCTTTCTCTTCCAAACCCGCTCACAAAATCCACTGCGTCCCGGCTGCCTGCAGCTCACAGCTTTGCGCCGTTGTCCTTTACACGATGGAGGGGCCTTGTGCTAAATACCATTGAGCACTCAACAACACCAAGTGCTGAAACTGCCACGGCGTTTGGTCTGCTCTGGTTCCCAAGAGCAGGGTCCCACCCGCAGCCCCCAGCGGGCACCACTGCCCCGTCCTTGTACCACCTCTGGCCCTCATGGGATTTAATTTAGGTCCCCAAAAGGTACAAAATACTTTTTTTCCCCCCAGTTTTGGTTGGATTTGGTTTCTGGCTGTTAGCAAGCTGACCCATCCCATCCAGGTGAGCCTCTGGGCTGATGCACAGGAATCTGCCAGAACTGGAGTGGGAGGAGGACAGGACCACCATATTCGGCAGGACTGGATTAACTAATTGTAGAATCACACTCTAATCAGGAAAGAGACAGCGGCAGCTCCATATATCCTTCCCGCACTCTGTCTCCATGCACCTTCTCCTGTTTTGCCTGCATTTTACAATACAAAAATACAAAAAAATATTTTAGTGTAGATTTCCCAAAAACAATGGCAATTTTTGCACCTGGACAGATTTTTGGCAGCATCTAAACATATTCCAAAGCTGGTATATGTTAGCTGTGCACCTACTTTTAAGTTAAAGATGCAAACAGTGTGATTACATCATACTCCAGATGAAAAAGTGGGGGTGGGAACCATAAATTTTGCAATGTTTGACTTGAACTCCAGTGAAAACATCTGAAGGCTTTTATGGGTGTTTGTATTTCTCGGTGAAAGGAATCAAGGTAAAAAAGTGTCTTGATTGTTTCTTTTTATCGCTTTCCAGCCATGGTACAAAAACAGGAATCCGTTAATTACTTCGGACACCGATGGGGTGGATTGGCAGCAACGAGGAGCTCGGAGCCTTTTCCTTGTAACTGCTGTCATGAAAAACTCCCGTGTGTTTCCTTCCTTGCCGCACGTCTCACAAAGAGATTTACGGCTGTGTTTTAACCACACATCAATGAGTCATTCAAGATTTACAGCAGCAAATTTGGAGACTTATCTGCAACAGAATTTTCTCACTGATAGGCCATAATTTATAATAAGTGCTTGCATATTTAATTAGCCATATGATGAGATGAAATACTACAGGACGGTGGCCTAAATGAAGTAGGCAAGTCAATGGCACCGTGCCCCTTCCTAGGGGTGAAGAGCAAGCACCCTGAGGAATGAGATCAGATTTCTTAGCTGCACCATGCTGCTCACAAGCAGCAGCAAGTATGTATGTAGGAATACCAAGAAATGGATGTTTATTTGCATGTCCTGAGGTTTTGCTTAGTTCTTACAGAATCTCTTACCATCAATGCTACTTCTGTCAATTTGTTTTCAACCAGACTCCCAAACGTCCCAGCGGAGACGAGGACCTGAACAGTGAATTTAAGCTGGCGATCACATTGACTTGTTTAGCCACCTTTTACTAAACAAAGGATTTGAAAGCCATTTCTTCAGGTGTGGGGGTTGTTTCTTTTTGTCTTTTCTTGCAGTTGGCCTGCACAGGACAGCGCTCTGTGAGGCTGGAACAGAGAGAGGCAATGGGGTTGTGAGGAGAGGCACTGTGTTTCTTGACAGCTCTCAGCCGCTTTCATGGCATGCTTGCCAAGGAATGGGACAGCACAGCAAGGAGTGCCTGTAGCAGGGCTAAGCAATACAATTCCCTGCTACCAGAGATGCGCTTTTTTCTCAGGTCTTCTCCCAGCTTATTACTTGTCAGCCAACGAGAGCTCAAATCCAGTGAAGGTGGTGTCAGCTCCCCCCTCTCATTTTCTAGCATGTGCCCAGAGCATAATCTTCCTCCACATTTCATATAGCAAATCTTTCACTAGGGCTTTGAGCATTTCCAGTTGAAGTTGTTGTAACCTTTTCTGCAACACATCCATGTAGCCAACAGAGCATATGCAACTCGGACACCACAGCAACTTGCCAGCTCGTGTTCAGCTGAGTTTCTCACTTCCATTTGAGTTTCCTGTTACGGATCACAGTATCGAAGGAAGCGTATGTCAAATTTCATTAATGAAGACCTCTTAGGCTGACTCAGAAAACTCTGAAAAGCTCTCCACCACAGCTGAATTTCAGGTTAGATTTCTTTGGTTCACCTCTATGATCAGTAACTCCATTCCTCCAACTCCATTATTCTCAGTACCAGTGTTGATATCCTTATCATGCCTTTTGGCTGAAAGGTTGAAAATATCTCCAGGTTCAGCCTGCTATGCCTCTTATCATCATTCCACTCATAAATTCATTACTCCAGAGAGAGAGAAGAATTTAAGAGAACAAACCCAGGGAAGTCTGACCCAGATTAAGAGGATTACAGCACCACTCCTTCTTCCACTTTCTCTTCTTGCCCCACTAAGTCATTTCCACTAGTGTTGTAATGTTTAGACTATAAACACCTGGGTGCAAAAAAAAAAAAAAAAAATCATTTTACCTTT